>Ga0206950_1075_pt1 | contig 23089 bp, 24 predicted proteins | sample Alteio_BWOrgHeat_41_FD_152954 | JGI IMG/M metagenome (GOLD analysis project Ga0206950, IMG submission 152954) | Enriched cells from forest soil in Barre Woods Harvard Forest LTER site, Petersham, Massachusetts, United States -... | ecosystem: Environmental > Terrestrial > Soil > Temperate forest >... | reverse complement strand
GAAGCTAATGACCTGGGGGTAAAAGCCTGGGGCGTTTTGGAGTTCTTGGAGCATGGCAGGATCAAGATGGAATTTAATCTCACCCTTTGGATTTTGCACCTGCATCACATTTTTAACAGCATTCAAATCGATACCGCCATTTGTCATAGCCGTATCAAGCCCTAAACCATTCTTAACTTTATTAATAATTTCGGGATCATTTCCCCAATGAGAAGCTCTTACTTCTATGTCCCAATCCTTAGAATTTGTAAAATGGCTTGGATCTTCTTTGATTTCAATTTCTCTGTTACCAGAAAACTTATACGTTACTGAAAATCTAGGGTTTAAACGGAAATCTTTAGATTTATTCTCCGGTAAAATCTCGACAAATTTAGCTTTATAAAAACCTTCAACAGATTTTATTTCTAAATCCGGTTTTTGAATGTATGCCACTAATTTTTCCCCTAATTCCCAGGGATGACCTGAAAGTAAATTAAATACTTTGCCAGTTGCATTGTCAGGAATTACACGTCTGCGTATTTTTGATGGCAATTTTGATTTCTTTTTTGCTTTTTTTCGTTCTTTTTGTGTTTTTGGCTTTGTAGTTGTCGCAGGTTCTGTTATCTGCGTGTTATCTAAAATAACATTGAGCAATGCTAAATATTGCTTATCATCTCTTTCAGATAAAGGGCTGGATGAATTTTCTTCATAAAGTTTGTTTAGCCGGTCCAAAGAACCCTCATAAAAATCTGTATTCTTTTTAATCTCATTTTTAAAAGCATCCAACAGGACATCATCCTTATATTTCGCGGGATTAAAACCAAATGTAATATATTGTTCTCTATCAATTAAACCTAAACCCATGACTTTATTTAAAAAACCCCTTAATACTGCTGTCAAATCGTTATCAACTTTTTGTCTATATTCTTTTTCCAATATTGGAATATTCAATTGGGGAAGGACATGCATCGCTAAATCTAAATCAATTGTTTCTCCTTTGGCGGCAGGATAAATCTTCTCACTCAATATTTTAGATATCCAAGAAGCAACAACTTCTTTGTGCTCCTCTATATATTTGTCCTTCCTATTGAATAGAATGCCATAGCCCTTGCCTTCTTTTGGATATAATTTCTCAGTTAAGACAGGTTCCGCGGCGGTATTCTGGCCCAATACCTTGACCAATTTGTCTAACAAGGGCTTGAATAACTTTTCATGCTCATCAGAAAGTTTTAGGAAAAGTAAAAAGCCGTTCGTTTTATCCAACGGCTCAAGCCCAATACTCATATTATCATCAATAGCAAGCAAAGCCTTTGCAACGATAAGGGCATCTGATGTTTGGCCGCCAATCTTTACAGTTTTGCCCTCTGTTGCATGGATAACCCCTTGCGAAACCTCCCTGGCATCGATGCTATCCAAGACCGTCTGATCGGTTTGACCCGCCACGTTTGTTTCAGCAAGCACTGTAGCTGCCGGTGCTTCAGTGTTGTTCATCGCAGGGTCTGTGATAGCAATCCCATAAAGTTTAGGCCCTCCCATTTGGCTATACAGATCAGCCAGAACAGGTTCATCCTGAGGCGTCGGACGACCATCCATGAAATGGAATGTTTGCGCGTCAATGGGAATAACGTTTCCATCAGGCGTATAAATGTATTCTTCCGGAAAATGCACTTCTCTCTTAATAAAATAATTAGCAACTGCTTTTCGTTTAGCTTTTAAATCTTGGGATATTATTCCCCGCCCTTCCTCAGTGTCAAAAGTGAAAAAATTCTTAGCCTTTCCGGGGACATAAGCCATTGCATAATAACCTACCTTATTATCTATTTCATATTGCTTGATGACAATAGGTTGAGGTTCACTATGCCCATCGACCTTGGCCATGGCCAAAAATAACACTTGTCTGGAATTGGCATAGGGGACCATGCCATGAACTTCAATGGTAGGCAATGCTTCGACTGGCTTGATCTCCAACTCTCCTTCTTTAGGGACCCATCGGGTATTGGGCACCCAGACCTCCTTATGTTCATTCTTACTTCTATCATATTCAAAGATTTTTCCATTAAAAATAATTCCAAATGTACTTAACTTATCACGTATCTCATTTTCCTTGATATTCTCATCAATTTGCATCGCATGGTCTACAATGCGTCTTACCACCCTTTCTATTTCCCTTTGTTTTTGCGGACTGGCGCCAAAGATCTTTAACCGGATATTTCCCCCCTTAATCCCCGACATTGTTAATCCTGTATAAGAAACTAAATCAATGGTTCTTTCAGCTGCTCCGGGAATTTTCTGGACCACCCCAATGTGTATCCCTTTTTTGCCATAAAATATGGCTATCTTGACCAAGGACAGCGCCACACGGGGTATTCCCCCTTGAACTGAAACATGGATATCCTCTGGAAGCAGCTGATTCATCATCAACCGGTTTCGATAGACTGAATTTACCGCTACACTTGGGGCCAGCATCGCCCGGTCTAATATGACTCCTACATCGATATTTTGGCCATTAGCATCCATTTCCGGCGTGACCATCGCGGTATTTCCCGATACACGAATAATGCCCCCGACCTGCTCTAAAGAGAACCCACCTGAAAAATATTTCCTCACTATCGTTTGGTCGCCACGGTTGGAATCAAAAGAATAAGGAATTTTTTCTTCTTTAATGTAATTGTAAACACCTTTTTTAAAGGCTTGGAGATAGCGATGGTAGATTAGCTCAACGTCATCTTTTTTATTTTGGTAAGGATCCCGCCAAAGGTGGTAATTTTTATCGGGGTCGGGAATGACAGTGGAAGTATATTGAACACCGGCAATTTTATTTTTATCTGCATATACTTGCGATAATAAACTGTCTTTGATCTTCTTTTTATACCAGGTCGCCAGTATCAACGCATTGTAGACCTGCCTTAAGCTTGCGAAATTCTTGGCCCTATTGACTTCGCGTTCAAGCTCGGGCAAGACGATTTCGCGGATTATTTGGGAGCCTAAAGCATTTATCCCTCCCCCTTGATGGGGGAGGCTAGGTGGGGGTGAGGTTTCGTCAACGACCCCCTCCCTTACCCTCCCCTCAAGGGGGAGGGAATGAATCGCCATATGCTTTTCTAAAGATAAATAATCCTGCTCAAGCATCACCTTTAATTTACTCTCCACCACATACGCCGTCCCTGCTTTTGCATTCTCGTACACCACCGCCGTTTGGGGGACTATCCATACTTTATTAAACGTATTGACCGGGATATTGGTAGTGCCGAATTTTTTCTGGGCTTCCTCGTATACTCTTTTCCAGAATTTCCTGCCTAATGGGTCTTCAGGATAGATGAGGCTAGCCGTTATCTGTTTAAGCATATAATCTTCCGCCAACAAGTCCCGCCCCATCTCGGTCAAACCAAAACCTTGAGGGACAATCCTGTCTTTTTCATAGGGACTTAAATTGACCCATAAATCCTTCTCAGGAATGGTGAGACTGGCTAGAAAATACTTAATCAGCTTCTTGGATTCCGCTTTCAGCTCATCATTACCTAATGCGCTATTGCCCTTATCCAAGATAAAATCAAAAAGAAAAGGATTATCCGGATGGACCTTGATCCCTTTAAGCATAGGCGGGTCAAGCGGCGGGCTTAAATGGATCATCACCCCTGGCGCAGGTAAATACATATCCTGAGCAATGGCATAAGGATATGACGAAATATTGACTAAAAATATGAGGGCTATGCACGCAGATACATTGGCCCGAAGAATTTTACTATTTAACATCCTAGAAGTATAAACGACGGATGTTAAGTATTCTTGATTATAGTATTAAGTTGTTGTTAATTAAGAGGTCGATTCCCTCCCCCTTGTGGGGAGGGTTAGGGAGGGGGGCTCATCGGATCATTTAGCTTTAAATTGCCGGGCCCTTGCCTCATCCTTGCGGATTTGCCCAACCAGCTCTTCGGAGCTTTTAAATTTCTTTTCATTGCGGATTTTCTTTAAAAACTGCACTTCCAAGCGTTTACCATAAATATTTCTGGAAAAATCCAGGATAAAAACCTCTAAATGCAGCTTGGCAACCTGTGTCTCAAAAGAAGGCCTTGTGCCGATATTGGCTAGGCCTAGGTATTTTTGCCCCCCCCACAAGACTTGCACGACGTACACACCTTGGGGTGGCAGGATATCGGATTCATAGGCAATATTGGCCGTGGGGAAGCCCAAGCCCTTGCCGCGCCCGGCGCCTTTGATCACTGTTCCTGATGTAGACACAGGCCTGCCCAATAAACGCGCGGCCTCATTTAATTGACCTGTCCCGACCAATTGGCGGATACGCGTACTGCTAATGGCGTCCCTCCCCTGCTTAAGGGCAGCCACAGCGTGCATTTCATACCCAAGTTCGGGCGCCAGTTTTTGAAACAAGGCAATGTCCCCGCCTCTGTCCTTGCCAAAGCGAAAATCATCGCCGACAAATACCGCTTTAACGCCTAATTTCTTGACCAAGATATCCTCGATAAATCCCCGCGGCGGGATACTGGCAAATGAACGGTTAAAAGGCACCACGATGCACAGAGCAACACCTAACTCTTTAAACAGGCGAAACCGGTCTTCAAGGGAAGTTAAATAGCCTAATCTCACGTCAGGCCGCAGCACATGGGCGGGATGAGGGAAAAAAGTGATGACAATGGGTTGGGCCTTGAGTCGCCGTGCCGTCGTCAGCATCTGATTGATCAAATACCGATGCCCGCGGTGCACCCCGTCAAAAATACCGATGGCCGCGCAGGTCTTTTTCAGATGCAATTTAGAACTGCCATTTAAAGATATGACCTTCATTCAAATTTTCCAATGTTACGGCATCCTTAATGTCAAAAGGCCCCACCTTGGTGCGTTCGATCTGGGAAATACACGCCCCGCAGCCTAAAACCTCGCCGACATCCTCCGCCAATTGGCGCACATAGGTGCCTTTAGAGCAGCTCATCAAGAATTCCACGTCCGGCAAACGGCTTTGTAAAATCCGTAACTCATCAATGCGCACGGAACGTGCCGTGCGTTCGACTTCAATGCCCTGGCGGGCAATTTTGTATAAACGCTCACCCTTATGCTTGACCGCGGAAACCATCGGCGGCTTTTGCTCGATGGCACCGGTAAATTGTAAAAAAACTTTTCTCACGGCCTCTTCATCAATACCCGCATAAGGCCTTTCCAGCAAAACCTGCCCCATGATATCCGCTGTCGTGGTTTTAAGCCCTAGGCGCAGGGTCGCCCGGTACGTCTTATCAAAGGCCACGAATTTATCAAAAAGCTTGGTGGAAGGCCCCAAGAGAATGACCAGGACACCCGTGGCCATGGGATCAAGCGTCCCCGCGTGCCCCACACGCCGCATTTTAAACGTGCGGCGCACAAAGCCCACCACGTCGTGAGAAGTGATGCCCTCGGGCTTATTGACCAGCACTATACCCTGAAAAGAATTTTGAACAGCGGCTTGAAATTTCATAATTGCAGATGAATCGCCTTGGTTATTGTTTTTTGGGCGCTGGCGAGAGACTCATAGATTTTGCATCCCGCTGCTTTTTTATGCCCGCCGCCGTTGAATTGCTGGGCCAGGGCAGCCACGTCAAAATCATTCTGGCTGCGCAGATTGACCCGCACTTCTTTAGGTCCAATCTCCGTTAATATCGCCACCACCTCAATGCCTTCAATGGAGCGCAAAAAAAGTAAAAAGCTTTTCTTTTAAATCAAAGCTTTTAGAAAATCGCCCCTCAACTTTCTTGGGTAAGCTCACGCAAAAAATCCTGTTACGATCCAGCAATTGGGCCTTATGGATCAAATCTGTGAATAATTTCATGTCGACTACAGGAATGCCCACATAAAGACGGTCATACATATGGGCCGCGGAAAATTTAAAGGCCATTAATTGTTGGGCAACTTCGTGGCAGTGCGCGGAAGTGTTTTCATAACGGAAAGACCCAGTGTCGGTCATGATGCCGGCATAAAGCAGGATCGCTAAATTCTTATTAAGCGGATGCCTGGCTTCTTTGAGAAAATCAAAAACCATCTCGCAGGTGGAAGATGCTTTAGGAAAAACCACATTGATACTGCCAAAGCGGTCATTGGTCACATGATGGTCGATATTGATGATGGGCTTGCCCGTTTCAAGGAATTTCTTGACCCCTCCCATACGACCCATATCGCCGCAATCAAGCACAATAGCCACGTCATAATCAATTTTCTTTATATCAGCCGCCTTTTTCAAAAGAGAAGTGGAAGGCAAAAACTTAAGCCATTGGGGACAGGCGTCTTCATTGAGCACATGGACTTGCTTGCCCAAACTTTTTAAATAAAGGGTCATGGCCAGTGCTGAAGAGACAGCGTCAGCGTCAGGATTATGGTGGGTGCTCACCAGGAATTTCCGGTGGCGGCGGATGGTGTTTAAAACATTTTTATAAGGACTCATTGTTGATCGTCTCCATCGGCTTTTTTCAAATGTTTGATTTCTTCCAGGACCTTGTCAACATCAGCCGCGTGTTTGATGCCCTTGTCATAAAAGAATTGGAATTCCGGCGTATAACGCAATTCCACCCGCTGGCTGATAAGCTTGCGGATATACCCTTTACAGCTCTCAAAACCAGCCTTGGCCGCGTCGATCTCCTTAGCGGTGTCGGCCAGCGTGCTAAACTTCACCCGGGCATGCTGCAAGTCTTTGCTGACATCCACATTAAGGATGGTGACAAAATGGATCCTGGGATCGCGCACTTCTCCTAAAAGAAGAATATTAGCAAGTTCCCGTTTGATAGATGAATTGACTTTTTCAATACGCATCAGTTTTAGACTCCTTCACCAGTACCGTCATTCTGAGGCGTAGCCGAAGAATCTCATAAAGAATTAATTCTATTGAGATCCTTCCCCTTCACTTCGTTCAGGGTCAGGATGACAATTCGTTTTCTTGATTATAAACCTTCCACAATTTTAAACATTCAATCGCTTCTTTAGATTTAGCCTCTTTGAGCAACTTATTAAAGTCTTTAAGATACCTCTGCGGCTTGATTGTATCAAGAACTTTAATTTTTATGGCTAATTTTAAAAATTTGAGCGTTTTGGCCTCCATCCTAAACCCAAGCCGCGCTTTAAACCTGGCCGCCCGTAAAATACGGGTCGGGTCATCCACAAAACTTTTTTCATGAAGGACGCGCAAGCGTTGGAAAAGCAAATCAGCCTTTCCATTAAAAGGATCAATGAGCTTGCCCCAAGTTTCGGGATTAATAGCAATGGCCATGGCATTGATGGTGAAATCCCGGCGAAAAAGATCATCTTTTAAAGTTGAAGGCTTAACTGCGGGAAAAGCCCCTCCCCGCGCGTAAGTTTCCTTACGCGCAGTGGCAAAATCAACTTGAACTCCGTCAGCCAACACTACCGTTGCCGTCTTAAAAGCAGGATAACGTGTCACCTTTGCTCCTCGATGAAGGGCAGCAAAACTATCCGCCAAACGCATCCCACTGCCTTCCACCGTGATGTCCAAATCAATAGTGGGGCATTTAAGCATCAAATCCCTAACCGGCCCCCCGACCAGATAAGCCGACACGCCCTGGGCCTTGGCCAAAACACCAATAGAACGCACCAGGGCCAGAGATTTAGGGTTTAAATGGAATAATAAATTTTTCATATTACAACTCTGTCATTCCCGCGAAAGCGGGAATCCATGTCAGAATTAATTCCTTCATGCCCTAACTGCGCGGATGAAACTTTTTATGCACGCTCTTTAACCGTTCCTTGTCCACATGCGTGTAAATCTGGGTGGTGGAAATATCCGAATGCCCAAGCATCTCTTGGACCGAACGCAGGTCCGCGCCATGTTCCAATAAATGGGTCGCGAAGGTATGGCGCAGGGTATGGGGCTTGATCGTTTTCTTGATATTGGCCTTCCTGGCGTAAAACTTGATCACCGCCCATAAGCTCTGGCGGCTGATCCGTTTTCCCGAACGGCTTAAGAACAACACATCATTAACCTGGTTTTTCAAGAATTTAGGGCGGGATTTAAGCAAATAAAGCTGCAGGGCTTCCCGCGCTTTCTTGCCGAGTGGGATGATGCGCTCCTTACTGCCCTTGCCCACGGCCCTGACAAAACCTACCTCATAATTAATGCTGGTGGTCTTTAGATCTGACAATTCTGAAACCCTGAGGCCGCTGGCATAAAAAATCTCTAAAATCGCCGCATCCCTGATCTGCTGGATTTTTTTCCCTGCCCCCCCCGCTGGTCCTGAAGCCGCCACAATCATCGCCTCGATTTCCGCCTGGGTCAATACCGAAGGGATGCGCTGCCATAATTTCGGCGTGTCCACCAGGGTCGTGGGATCTTCCTTGGCCAGATTTTCCCGCACTAAAAACCTGTGAAACATTTTAACCGCTGCCAGATTGCGGCAAATGGTGGTGGCGGACATATCATGCTTCTTTAAATCAAACATGAAATTGGAAACATGCTCACGGCTGACTTGGGAAGAAGTTTTAACACCTTTAAGGGCAAGAAAATCAATATACTTGGTCAAATCCCGCCGGTAGGCTAAAAGGGTGTTCTTGGCTAAGCCCCTCTCGACGGAAATATAATCCATGAATGCGTCGATAAATTCTTTCATTTAACGATCTTAACAAAATGCCCTTTGATCCGATCGGCGCGCAGATGGTCACGCATATACCGGTCAAAGGCGCGCAAATCGCTTTGGATTCGCGATACATTGCGCACCGTCCATGAGTCATCCAAAGAATCCCTATAATAATCCAGCATATGCGACAACTTGACCAAATCCGCCTGGGTGGGCGCATCCACCAATTTCTGCATTTGGGTGATATGATTGGTGACTTGGGAGATTGTATAGTGAATGTACCGTGCCGAACTTTTATCATCAATGGCCGTCCATAGGTCCTTATACCAGGCCTTGATCAGGTCATAATTTTCTTTATAATTCTGCACTGCATTTAACTGCGGCGCCGGGTATTCTTCCGGCTCCAGGACAGGCACAAAGGACTGGTCCTCGACCTCACCCTTTTTTTTCTTGCGGGTGAATTTCTGGCGCAAAGTATCACAAGAGCTTAAAGTCAGGCTCAACACCAGAAACCCTGCAATGGCGAGAACTGCCTTCTTGTGCGTACTAAAATTAACCATTCACCATCTCCTCGAATTCTTTTTGATTGAGTATGTTGATGCCTAATTGCTTGGCCTGGGCAAACTTGGAGCCTGGATTTTCACCTACAACCAGGAAATCTAAGCTTTTGCTAACCGCGGACACCACCTTGCCACCCTGGTTTTCCACCCAAAGACCTGCTTCTTCGCGCGTAATACCCGAAAGCTCGCCGGTAAAAACAAATTTCTTACCCTCCAGGCGGTCCCCTGAGGTTTGCTTTTGGGGCTCTGATAAATTCAAGCCCGCGTCCTTAAATTTTGCCAAAAGCTTTTTAACCTGGGGCTGCTTGAAATAGGCGACCACTGATTCCGCCATTACTGGCCCAACCTCATCAATGGCCTGTAAATCCTCGTGACAAGCCCTTATAATAGCATCCAAAGACCCAAAATGCGAAGCGATATTTACAGCGGCCTTAATGCCGATATTAGCGATGCCAAGGCCATATAAAAACTTAGATAAAGGTTTGGATTTGCTCATGCTGATCCCCTTTAACAATTTCTCTGCCTTTTTATCCGCGAATAAATCCAAATCCAATAATTGCTCTTTCTTTAAGAAATAAATATCCGCCAAATCTTTGACCAACCCTTTGTCCAGAAGCTCTCCCACCACCGATGCACCCAATCCTTCAATGTCCATGGCTCCGCGCGCGGCAAAATGGACCAAGAGCCTCTCCAATTGCTTGGGGCAGGAAGGATTCAAACAGCGATAGGCCACATCCTCATCTTTTTCTTTTTGGATTTTTCCCTTACACGAAGGACAGACCAGGGGTATAACAAATTCACCCTTGGAATGTTTCTCCAGGACTTTGACGATTTTGGGGATGACATCCCCGGCTCGTTCCAAAAGGACCCGGTCTCCGGCATTGACGCCTAAACGTTTAATCTCATCAAAATTATGCAAGGTGGCCCGCGCGATCATGACCCCGGCGCAAGCCACGGGTTCTAATTCCGCGACCGGCGTTAAAACACCGGTACGCCCCACCTGAACAACGATCTCTTTAATAATGGTGCTTGCCTGGTACGCCGGAAATTTAAAAGCCACAGCCCAGCGCGGGCTTTTAAGGGTGAAACCCAATTGCGCTTGCAATTTCAAGTCATTGACCTTAACGACGATGCCATCCACATCAAAATCGATTGCCTCGCGCTTAGAAGCATACTCCGCGCAAAAAGCGATAACTGCGTCTAAATCACGGCAAAGACGGCGATCGGGGCTAACGGCAAATCCATAACCTTTAGCCTGCTCTAAAAATTCCCATTGTGTGGCAGGGGCTTTATTCTTATCTAAAAGGCCTGGCGAATGGACAAAAAACCTCAATCGCCGCTGGGCTGTAAGCCGCGCGTCCAAAAGTTTTAAAGCACCGGCCGCCGCATTGCGCGGATTGGCAAACAAGACCTCACCGTTATTTTTACGTTGTTGATTAAGCCCGGCGAAATCTTTTTTGTCCATATACACTTCCCCGCGTACTTCCAGCAAAGGCGGGTGCTTACCTTTTAAAATCAATGGGATATCCCTTATCGTTTTAGCATTGTGGGTGACATCTTCACCCGTGCTACCATCCCCGCGGGTGGCGGCCAAAACCAATTGGCCATTACGGTAGGTTAAAGCGCAACTTAAGCCATCAATTTTTAATTCCGCGGTCAAAGCAGGTTTAAAGCCGTCTAACCCTTTGATGACACGTTCATACCATTGCTTGAGTTCATCCAGCGCATAGGTATTATCTAATGAAAGCATGCCCAAGGAATGCCTAACCGTCGGCAAATTCCCCAGGACCTTGGCCCCGACGCGCTGGGTGGGTGATGAAGGCGATTTAAGCTTTGGGAATTCCTCTTCCAGGTCTATAAGCCTTTTAAACAAACGGTCATATTCCTCGTCGGAAATAACCGGATCATTGAGCACATAATAACGGTTATTATGCCCCTCAATCACCTTGGTCAATGCCTTGATTTCATTTTTAACTTGGGTTTGATTCATATAATAAAGAATTTATCAAATTCCCCCCGAGCCTCTCCCCATTCAACATGCGCCCCCCGAATCAAACCCCCAAACTGCCCCTTCAACCGTGCTAAAAGCTCTTCAATCTTTGCGCGGGGCCCTTCCACCACAGCCTCAACACCACCGTTAGGTAAATTCTTGACCCAGCCGGTCAACACTAATCCCTGGGCAAAGGATAAGGTGGTATAACGAAAACCCACCCCCTGAACAGTGCCGGTAAAATGTATTTGCGCTCGGACCATAGAAAAATCAGGACGCCAAGATTCGATCACTGCCATACCGCATTAATTAGTCTGCCTAAACGAACCCAATAAACCCATTAGACCCACTACTAAAAATAAAGCCCCCACAGCAAAAATAATAAAAATTCCCCCTATTTTACCAGGCTCAAGAACCGCTTGCGCTGGATTTGCCGGGTCATAATAAACGCTGATATCCTCATTAACGTAGTATTTATCAACAACATTCTTTATTTGACTATAAATACTGGAAGAATAATCTCCAAATGAAATGCTTTTTGAATAGTAAACTTGACCATTGACTGAATATTGATATCTAACGTCCGGTGAAAACATTAGTGTAGCATGTTGTCCTGTGGAATAATGACTATTCACTCTGGAGAAAACCACCACCCCCTTTGCTTGGGGCCATTTCTTAGCCTCTTGGCTCTTATTAAATTGGACCGTTCCAAAATAGATGGCCGCAATCCCTAAAAGGGTCAATCCAAAACATATAACTTTCACATTTTGATTCATACCGCATTTCCCCCTAAATTTACCAACTTTGACAAATCGCTCCTACCATTAGACAATTGATAAAAGTTTGCTTTTATTAAACACCGTTGCACAAAACTTATAAAAATCAACAGACTTGAAGAACGCCCTCTTTTGGCCCATATATTGAACAAATCCATTTCCTGTATTGTCCACCGAAATCGAAATCCAGTCCGAAGAAAATGAAGTGCTGTTTGATAAATGGATCACGTAATCCGTTGAAGATTTGTTATCACGATAGATCGTGTAATCCGCTGGCTGCATAGGCAAATCTTGATCAACGGTTACATCTTTAAGCCTGTCTATCATCATCAAAACATCAAGGCTCATATCCCTTCCAACACCTCGATGATGGATTTCCCCGTAAGGGGAATCCGTTTTTTCATTAAAGCCTATGCTACTTAAAACATCACAAACATTTTTTGCTCCATCGGCAAAAGCTATAAAACAGCCAAAAGTAAGCATGCTTATAATAAACATTAAAAAGAATTTTAAACCACGGTTATACATAACTGACCTTCTCCTGTGCAAAAGAAAGGCGGGCACTACAAATAAGAAAAAGAGTTAAGCAAAGGGCGAATTGAATATAATTCTTCATTTTTGACAGTATAACATGCCGTATTTTGCGCACAAAAAGATATTAATCAAAACCAAAAGACCGCAACCTATTCATTAAGAATAAGCTACGGTCATTATTATATGGTCGGGAAGGCGGGATTCGAACCCACGACCTCTTCGTCCCGAACGAAGCGCGCTAGCCAACTGCGCTACTTCCCGAAAATGATTTTGCGGCAACAAGGGCGGTATTTTAACAGGCCGAGGGAGCGGCGTCAACCTTCATAAAATTCGCAGAAACGATCCGGCACATCTCAAATAAGAAATTCTCTATGGGTCTTTTTAATCCTTTCCATCCGTTGCACATCAATCCCTGCTTCTTCAGCAAATTTTGACCAAAGTGAAACCGCGATAGCAACCTTCTCCATTATTTTAGACGCATTCTTTATTCCATATGTCTTTGCCGGTTTCTTCAGATCGTCCAAAGTGAAATTATCTCTTTTCCCGGCAATGCTCATTTGATGAGCAAACGTAATAGCTCCATCAGGGTTGTATGACCAAATAACATAGACGGACCGTCGATTTTTTAGTTTAGCCTAATATATGTTAGGTTTATCTAACAATGACGCAAATAAGTAGACCGCAACAGCGCGAACCCGTGCGAGATATTGAATTATTATAGCTGCGGGGACACATCTGACGAAGCTACGCACAAATATATGATGTTACACAGACGCGGTCCGCCTATTATTTTTTTTCATCTGCCACTTCCTATAGACTATTAACCATTTTTTCTATATCTGTAGTAATTCCATCATCAGAACCTTTTGGATTGTTCAATGTTATATTATTTTGGATAGTTGTTTCGTTCATTTGACGCTCTATAGAAACAGCTTGTTCATAATTATTGATTGCTAAATCATGATTACCCAAATGGTCATATGCTCTGCCTCGAAAATAAATACAATACATATAAGAAGGCATCATTTGAATAGCTTTGTTGAAATCATCTATGGCTAAAGTATATTCACCTTCTGCATAATAAACAATTCCACGCTTTTGATAAATTACACTATCACTTAATTCATCGCTGGCTATGGGATTACCAGATATATCTTTTTCAAACGCTGGGAGTCCAATAGCTTGGGTAAAGTTCCCTATAGCTTGACCATAATCACCTTGAAAATAAAAGGCTGTTGCACGTCCTTGATATGCAAGGCCAGTTTTAGGACTAATCCCAATAGCTTTGTTGAAATCTAAAATAGCTTGTGTGAAATCATTATTACACATATCAAGCGTTCCTTGTTCTACGTTATCAAAAGCATCTGATAAATTAACTTTATTATCAAAATATGATTTAGCAGATGTACATTCAGAAGAAGGATTGAAAAGATTATTAACAACTGATTTCTCTTCTGTAGTAAGCGGAGTTGTATTGTTAGAAGAATTTTGAATTGTTAAATTTGGAGTATTTATCCCATAAATGGTCTGAAGTTGTGATACTTTAGGAAACTCCGAATAATACTCTCCCTGCGGCCCAACATAACCGTCACCGGACTTTTTAATGATTATGGCCGTATACCCTCCCTGAGCATTGGGTACATTCACAGTAAAATCGTCGTAACCCGCATATGATAATTGAAGGGGAATTAAAAAAATTATTCCAATAAATAAAATGGATTTAAAATTATTCATACAATTCCTTTTTATTTTTCATAAATTCATTAAATTCACATCTTATATTCATTCTATGATTTCTGTTTTGGTTGAGAGGATGATGGTTTTGATTCCCCTGTCCCACCCTTGGGCGGCTTAAGCGCATTATTTGTATTGACTTTAGGTTTATACCCTTCTGTTATTGGTTTATAACCACCATTATGTAGTGATTTGCCCTGAAGAGATTTTGAGGGTTCATTGTCTGGCATTGTGTTTTCCTTTCGGTTAATTAGGTTCAAATAACTCAATGTAATCAAAAAAATCCTTTGATATCAACACCCCTTTGGAATTATCGATTTTTGACTTAAAGCACCCTTGCTCGTCAATCTGCCAAACTTCTTCCAAATAGATGTCTTGAAGTTGTGGAAAAGACGAAGCAAAAGACCTCCCTCCATAAAGGCCGCCGATAAGCCCGCCATTTTTTAAATGAATTAACACAAAACAAGGTTCCCTGAAACTAAAAAAGTGGTCCCATGCCGTCGGCGTAGGATGCACCACATGCTTTTTTAGACATTCGGAATTAATAATAATTTTAAATAAAATAGGCCATATAACTGGAAAAAGAAAAAGTACTGAAAAGACTGCAATATATGTCCAGATTGGATGTTGGGAACGAAATGTAGGATTATCGATGGTACAGTTTATCAAAAAAAAGAGAAACGCTAAGTTAATGCAGCCATAGCTCAAAGCCTCAAAAAAATTTTCAGACAGCCCTTTCTTTTCTGACGGAAATATTAAATTCCAAACTTTAATAGAAACAAATCCGGGAACAATAAAAACCAAAAACAAAACCAGTTTTTCAGCACCAAGAATGCCTTCCACTGAACCCTCCTTAAATATAATGGATTAGCCAATATTATAACTGCGTCGTTCTGCTAAACAACTGATTTATTTCTGGGGAAGGAAAAGTGATTAAAAATTTGACTTGTATCAATGCAGTTTAGGATATATTCTATTTAGGTTCATACGGGTGATTACTGCGTAGCGGGGGTCATCTAATTCTTTTTGACACTTTGTTCAAGCAAACTTCACTACTTTTACTGTGTTACTACAGTTTCAAGCGCGAACATCCCTTCGTCGATCATCTTTTTCCCAAATAAAAAACAATGTTTGACCGCTTCTTCTCTAGTCTGGTAGGTATTAGAAGCACTGAATTGTTGGCATTTCACACCCGAACCGTAATGATGTGTTATTTCTATATTCAGTGTCCATGTTCCAGTGTCCAATTGACGCGATTGCGCTTGAATTTCACAACCGTGATAAATAACTTTATTGGGTGATTCTTGATTCATATATTTTCCTTAAGTAATTGTAATCTTTAACAAAATGGAATTTACAACCCCATTAAGATCAAAATTCTTTATCTCTGCCTTAACCATCTTCCCCTTGGCTAGTTCTTCAGAAATAGTTTGGGCATGAACCTTCTTAATAAAACCAATTTGCTTGCCTTGGTAAAAAACCTTGACGGTAAATTGGTCAAAACGGTTATTTTGATCGCGCTCTAATTGAACTTCTGTACCAACAGGCATTTGCCTTAACTCCTTATCTTCCGCATGATGGACAAACCCTGCTAATTCGGTAAGAAATTGATTAGGCCTCTTGATCTTATGTGGATCAATGAACTCAAAATTATCTGTGCGTAGCTTACCACCTGTAATCGCTAATAAATCAAAATCACTAATATGATGGTCATGAATTTCCCAATAACTCAATAAGGTATTCAAATCAGTCCTTGCCCGGGACGGTAGCCTCATAACAAATGGATCAATGGGATTATTAGTGTATTCCTTATCAAAATCCGGAAATGCTGGATACCCGGTAAATCCATGCTTCTTGGCTTCTTCCAAATCATTTCCAGGGACGTACCGAAAACAGTACTCCCCCTTAGCCTTTTCAATAAGTTCAGCAACAATATAACGCTGACCATGATCGACAGCTTGCCAAGATAAATAAATTGTACGTTCCAGCGTATTGATCATTTTAATTAAATTGTTCTTTCAATAAATCCCTGCGTAGACAAATAATACTTTTCATTAATTCCCTTCTTGTATCGCTTAAGCGATAAATGGGAATATCAACTTCAATTTTCCCATAATCGCTTAAAATATTTTCAATTTGATTATCGGTAAAAAGCGTCATTGCTTGAACATGTTCAACAATGATCTTTCTTTTAGCGGCATCAGCTGCAATTTTTGCCAGTAGGTCGAAATGGTTAAGCCGGACAAGATCAGTGCCATTGTCCGACCATCTGATATGGGCCTTACCCTTCTTAATATACTGCCTTAATTGTACCTTACCCCTGTCTAAATAACCAGCTATCTTTTGTTCAATTAACTCGCTTCCTAAGCTGGTGCTGTTATCGAAAGCGGGCGCAAGATTCATTTCATTGGTCTTGTTATCCTGAATAAATCCCCAGTTGTCCTGATGCCGATCTGTATTGCCAATGAGTGTATCAAAAATCAAAATCTTTAAGAACTGATCGAATAAATTATTGGGAACCATTTCTGAAAAAATTCTTTCGACCAGGAAAATATTATGCTTATCTCCCACTTTTCGATCAAAGGCAGGGTCCAAACCCATGATAAGGTCTCCACCATGAAATAAGGTGTCTAACTGCCCAAACCGTTTTTGATTTGGGTCCCATTCAATTTTAAGAAAAAATTTAACCAAGGCGGCGTATTTATCATCTAATTTAGCACAAAACGTTTCAGGAACAGTAACACCAACCAATTCCCCTACTGCGGAGGCTACAATTTCCGCCCAAAATTCAGCCGGATATCTTTTATTTGATTCTTTAAACAAATAAAACTCAACCTCATGGGACTTGCCTTCTAATGGCTTTAAAATCCATTGTTTTTCGCGCGACCCTTTGGTGGGTTCTACGAATTTGTGCCAACCGCTTACATCAATACATTCATAATTCATATTTAAGGGAGTGCCCAAAAAGTGTCCAAGATTGTTTCAAAGTGACGTAAATTCGTTAAAACAGGATAAAAGAAAAAACTGCTTTTATCGTCGGTGGTATGGATATTCTCAATGAAAGCAGTCAGTTATAAAACGTCCAATATAGCATCCCGAACGAAGCGCGCTAGCCAACTGTACAACTTCCCGAAAATGATTGTGCGGCAACAAGGGCGGTATTTTAACAGGCCAAGGGAGCGGCGTCAACCTTCATAAAATCCTCCCTAATGCTTGCGCCCATTGAATTGCCCCTCCCTTTTACCCATGGACCAACACAAACACACCTATAAGCAAAATAATCCCCGCAACAATCTTTTTAAATAAAGCCTCCGGGATTTTGCCAAGCGTCCATATGCCTATTTCTGTGCCAATCAAAACACCTACCGAGGCAAGAACAATCAAGGGCCAAATACTCAACATGTCCTTCCCTTGAGTCAAAAAATAAACCGGCATACGGGCACAATCAACGGCAACGGCTATGCCGGTGGCCGTTGCCACAAATTCTTTTCCTTTAAGATCGAAACCAAACATTGCCGCCGAACGGATACCTCCTTGATTGCCTACAAGCCCGCCGAACATGCCGGATAAGGCACCTGCAATCCATGCCACAGGGCCGCTAAATCGTAATTTGTCCGATATTCCCACCAACCCTGAAATCCCTGCAAAAGCCAATAAACAGCCAAAAATAATGGTTAAAATCGTATTCTGAAGAATATCATGAAGCAATGCTCCGGCCAGCCCTCCAATGGCACTGGTAACACCAAAACTTAAAAGGACTTGCTTATTGATATACTGTTTCCATTTCCAAAAACGGAAAGCTGTGCCTAAAAAATGCGCAATGGAAACCCCCGCGACGGCAATACTTGTTCCGATTTTCAAAGCAAGCAACGGAGTTAATAAACTCCCTATGCCAAATCCGGAAATAGAAGCGACACCTCCGGCGAGAACGGCAACAACCAATAAAATAATGTCAAAAATTATCATTCTTACTCAACCATGGATATTGTCTTGGGCTTATTTTAAAAAAGGCTTTATCTTTTTATATATCTGCTGGGCCACGATAGTGTTATCTTTGTTGTTGGGATGGACATCATAGCTCTTGTCCGCCCCCCAACTTGGGTGAGGCTGCCGCCAAATCAGACGATGGAAACACTTTTGGAATGGCTTTTGGTGATGCGGGCTGATTCACACCCCGCCATCAAAAAAATAAACGGAATGATTAAAGGGTTTGAAATTAATCTGGCACGTATTTTAAACTATTTATGACTTTCCCATTGAACGTGGATATTTGTATCGAAGGAAACCACATCAACACACAACTTCTCCGTGCCACAAGGCCACGCCTTGACGCTCTGCCCATCAGCAGACCGTGCCGTTTTCACGTTTGAACCCTCGGGCGATTTGATGACCACGGTCAGGGGCATAAATAATTTTCCTTGAGATTTATCATTATGTAAAACAAAATCAATAAAATTTTCACCCGATCCCTTGACCTCAATGGTTGATTGCGCGCGCCGCGCCATATAACCAAAAATATTTGAGAATGTATCGACCCAAACATCGTCTGATTTAGAATGAATGTACGCTAAATATTCCTCCAGGAAAGCAGGGGTGATGGATTTGAATGACCTCATACTCACCTTGTCTGTGACCCCATGGCATTTGGCGATAAGCCATAAACGCCGTTTGATCCCGATATCAAGCAATCTTTCGGCGGTTTTTACTGAAACATGGGGGCCTCCGATGACAATTTCAACTGTTCTATTATAAAAGTTAGATAGAAACTCCGGTGTGCGCACCGCTTGATGCGCCCTTAAGGCCCGGCTGACAGCCTCGGGGGTGTAACTATCATGGGGAAAAACATAGGTAACGACCTTGTGGCCGGTATTTTTCTCAATCAATTCCTGGGCCTGGTCTATGGCCACATCAAAATCACTGCCGTGTAAATGGGCGGAATCACGGTGATACATGGAATGATTGGCAATTTCAAAACCGCGGTCCGCGGCATCCTTCCATTCTGCCCAAGAGCCCCAAAAAGGGTCATTGCTGTTTTCAGCGGCAAACCCGGCAACAATGGGAATGGTGGCCCTAAACCCGTATTTTTCAAACGTGGGCAGGGCGCGGTAAACATTGGCTTCACCATCATCGAACATAAAAGAAATGGCCATTTTCTTATTTTCAGGAAATGCGGCAAAATAAATATTATCAGAGGGTCTATCGAGGGGGATTTTATCAAGATTTTCATCATCGATCACAGAAACAATATTATCAAAATCAGGATAGGAACGTCCGGCCAGGGTCAAGGTATCAAACATCTTTCTTTCCTGGCCGGTCATCAGATAAAGCTTGGTGAGTAAGATATACGGCTTGGCATCTATTGGAAAAATATCAATGGCTGTTTTACAATCCTCGACGGCCTCTTTGACATCCCTTCTCTTCAGCGCTTCAATGGCCCTTTGGGCCATTTGGATTGAAATTTCTGAACTTTTGACCAGGAACCCATGCCTGGAAGATTCATAGCCTTTCAGGGCTTGATACGGATTATAATTAGCTTCCTGATGCCCCAAAAACCAGCCGATGGCTATAAAAATCACCGCGCATAATACGCCGCCTATGGCCCAAAAAATATTTTTTCTGTCAAAAAAATTCATCTTAAAACACGCAATTTATTTTTCAAAAAGATATTTGGCTAAAATATCTGTTTCAATATTGACGCAATCGCCTATTTTTTTGAGTCCCAAGGTCGTAACTTTTAGCGTGTAGGGAATCAAATAGACCTCCACAAAACCACGCCCTTGCTTGCCGATGGTGAGGCTTATACCGTCGATCGTCACTGAACCTTTAGGCACAAGGTATTTGTAGAGCTTCCGGCTTACCGCTAAACGCAGGGCCACCCAATTTGGGCTTTGGTCAATAACTTTGATGATCCCCACCTCATCCACATGCCCGGTCACAAAGTGCCCGCCCAAGCGGCTGCCTGCCTGCAGGGCAAGCTCCAGGTTCACGCGGTCTCCAACAGTCAAAGCCCTAAGGGAAGTTTTTTCAATGGTTTCCTTCATCAGATCAAAGGTGGCGACATTGGCTTTTTTGGAAGCGACCGTCAGACAAACACCGCTGACTGAAACACTGTCCCCTAACCGGACTTTTTTCGCCAAGGGTCCCAAATCAATGCTAAAAACCAACAGGTTCTTTTTCGGATCAATTTTCTTGATGGTGCCTATATGTTCAATAATTCCGGTAAACATAAGGATAACCTTGGATTAAAATATCTTCGCCTATTTTATCAAAACTCATTTTTTTAAGAGAGACCATCGCCGCCAAAGATTTAAGGTTTAAGCCGCGAACGGACGCGAGACCTTCCCCCATGATCTTAGGTGCTGTATAGATCATCATTTTATCGACGAGGCCTCGGGCCAAAGCCCCGCCAATGACGGCCCCTCCGCCTTCGATGAGCACGCTGGTCATTTCTCTTGCGCCCAAATATTTCAAAACCCATTTTAAGTCGATTTTATCATTATAGAGCGGAGATTTGATGATTTGGGCTTTTATTTTTTTTAATGCGGGATTGGCTGTAAACACAAAAATATCTTCAGGACGGGTGCCCTCCAATAATTTGGCCCGGAGCGGCATTTTGCCACTTGTGTCCAGAATAATTTTCTTGATGCGTTTAGCAGGGGTCGTTTTTAATTGGGGATTGTCTTGAACGACTGTATTGATACCGACTAAAATGGCATCAAAACCAAATCTCAAGCGATGGGCATAACCGCGCGCCGGCGCAGAAGTGATCCATTTGGATGCGCCATCCAGGCAGGCAATCTTCCCGTCGATGGTTTGGGCTATTTTCGCTGTGACAAAGGGGATTTTGGTCGTGATCCAGCAATTAAAGGCTTCATTCAAATGGGCTAATTCATCCGCCAACAGCCCTTGTTCAACTTCAACACCATGCTGTCTTAAAAACGTCAACGATTTTCCATGGTTAAGTTGATTGGGATCCAAAGCTCCGACGATGACCTTTTTGATCCCTGCCTTCAAAATTGCCTGCGTGCAGGGTGGTGTACGCCCGGTATGGCCGCAAGGCTCTAAGGTCACATATAAACTCGCTCCCCGGGCCTTGTTACCGGCTTTGTTCAAAGCATCCACTTCCGCGTGGTCGCCGCCGCAATAATGATGATACCCTTCCGCGATGATTTTGCCGGATTTGACCAAGACCGCACCCACCATCGGATTAGGCGATGTCTTCCCCCAGCCTTGCAAGGCCAGTTCCCAAGCGCGGTTCATGTAGAAAAGATCGTTGTTCATAGAAGCTACTAGGGGACAGCGCCCGAAATAGGGGACAGCGCCCTATTTTTTTATAAATTTAGTAAAAAATAGGGCGCTGTCCCCTATTTTGCCCTATTTTGCTTGCCGTAACTGCTCCACAACCTCCATCGGCACAGTTTTCTTGCCGACATAGGTATACGACTTGGCTTTGCCATGTGAGTCTGACCCGCCGGTGGCAATGAGATTATTTTTCTTGGCAATGCGTTCATAAAACTCAGTGACACTGGTCATGCAATTAGGATAATACACTTCCAAGCCCTTTAAACCAGCCGCGGCAAAACGGGGGATCAATTCGTCTTTTTGGGTCAGCATCGGATGCGCCATCACCGCCACCCCGCCGGAACTTCGGATCAGTTCAATGGCTTCAAACGGCGTCTGCTTGTATTTGGGGACAAAGCCCGGGCAACCCGGCCCGATATACTTTTCAAAAGCAGACTTGATATTGGAAATCCACCCCTTTTGTTGAAGCAATAAGGCCAAATGCGCCCGGCCAACGGCCCGGGACTGGGTCAAGGCGCAGACTTCTTCAAATTCAATGTTATTAACACCGATGCTTTTAAGTTTCGCGATCATTTGTTTCATGCGTTCCATGCGGGCGTCCAAAAAAACATCGATTTTCTCAAGCAAGGGGCCTTGAGTATAATCGATAAAATAACCCAGGATGTGGATATCGCAATTTTCAAATTCCGACGACAATTCAATGCCCGGTACTACTTCCAGGGCATGGGCCTTGGCCGCCTCAAGGGTTGGCATGATACCTTGGATAATGTCATGGTCAGTGATGGCTATGCAGGAAAGGCTGGCCTTTAGCGCGTCATCAACGACTTCCTGGGGGGAAGAGCTGCTGTCTGAAAAATAGGTGTGGATGTGTAGATCAGCTTGGCCCGGCATTTTTAATTTTGCGGCTCGACGATTTCTTTTTTGTGGATTTTATCAAGAATGCCGTTAACGAATTTGCTCGATTCCAAATCACCGTATTTTTTCGCTAATTCCACCGCCTCATTAATGGCTACTTTCGGGGGAATGTCGGTGGTGTGCTGCAATTCATACAGGCCGATGCGCATGACATTGCGGTCGATGATGGCCATGCGTTTGATCTGCCAATTGGTGGCATAATCCGAGATCTTGTTGTCAATGCCCTGGATTTGGCCGCTGACACCTTGGGCCAATAGATTGGCATAGGCCATGATCTCCTGGTCCTTGGTCTCTTCGTACCTCCAATAAGACTCCACCACCGCCTCAATGGGGCGCTTGGTGATATCAAACTGGTACAAAATCTTTAAGGCATGTTCACGGGCGAGTGTGCGGCGTCTCATATATTATTTAAAAGAGCAATCATCTCCAAAGCAACACGGGCAGCATCGCGGCCTTTATTAGGACCGCTTTTGGCCCTGGCACGCGCCTGGGCCTGGGCCACGGTGTCTGTTGTCAATACCCCCATAATCACGGGCTTGCCTGCCACCAGGCTGGCATCCATAATCCCACGGGCGCACTCATTGGAGACCACTTCAAAATGATAGGTCTCACCGCGGATCACCGCGCCTAAGCAAATAACAGCGTCGATATCTTTTCTTTTGGCCAATTTCAGGGCCACGAGTGGAATTTCAAAAGCACCCGGCACCCAATGGGTGGTGACCTGACTGTCACCCAAAC
>Ga0206950_1080_pt1 | contig 23110 bp, 22 predicted proteins | sample Alteio_BWOrgHeat_41_FD_152954 | JGI IMG/M metagenome (GOLD analysis project Ga0206950, IMG submission 152954) | Enriched cells from forest soil in Barre Woods Harvard Forest LTER site, Petersham, Massachusetts, United States -... | ecosystem: Environmental > Terrestrial > Soil > Temperate forest >... | reverse complement strand
GGGCGGCCTGAACCCTTTGCCCGTTGTGGTGATTAGCTCTGCCTTGGTGTTGCCGAGGGTGCGCAGTTGCAGGATCAGGGCCGCTTGGTCAATCGCGTTGATGGTGTAGTAATCGCTCGCTGCATTTTCAATCCACCAGACAATGTCCGGCTCGGTATAGAGCCGGATGGGCATATTTTTAAGTAAGCGGGCATTCCCTCCGTCCTTTTCTGAGGCCAGGAACGGCGATCGACTGCGATAGGCCTGGCGAACCTGGCTGGGCGAACCGCCCATCGCCGAACGCAGCGCATCCAGAATTGCTTGAGACTCTTCCAGGCCCGCTTTCGGATTGCCGCGCCGGAGGTTCGTTTTCGCCCGGTTCCACCAGCTCTCAAAATCCAGAGGTGCATCTACAGAAAAAATGGCAACAGGCTTGGAATGTGCATCGCAATGACCGGAAGCGCAGTATTCGGAGTATCGGACCACGCCCGTACCTCCGGCGGAAATGCCTCCGACGACCAGGCTCCCGGCGGGAATGTCTTGCGCTTGAACCACTTCTCCAATTAATCCCTTGAGGGTCACCAGATCGTTATCGTTAAGGTAGCCGCTGGCGCTGACTGCCATGGTGGCCACATTCTTCTTAGCCAGCAGCACCGGCAATGCCGCAGATGAAAACTCGTTCGCGTCTGAGCCGTAGTACGGAAGCAACACAACCAGGCCCCGAGCAGGACCCTCAGGTTTATAGAGGCGATAGCAGTTGTTCGAAGTCTTAAACTGCGCCCGGCACACAATTTGATTGTCGGGAGAAGCTACCACCACGCCGCTCAGCGTCGAAACTAGAAGAATAATCGTTAGACAGCGCAAGGTACGACCCTCCCCGGCACGGGCGAATGGTACATCCGGTGTCCTGCCTTTTCAACCGCTTCCCTGATTGTCTTTGTCTGATAGCTGTGATACTGTGCTGCCGCGAAACCGTCGTCGTCGTTGAATTCTTGTCCAGGACGGCGTCGTAAACCAGTTAATTTTCCAGGAGGAATTTCAATGAACGCAAAAGGATTGCTTGCCGTAGTAGTTATGGCCGCCATGTTGTTTGCGCCCGGCGGCGCGCTGGCCGCCGACCAGTGCTTCTCGTTGTTCAGCGGAAGCGCGATCATCGAATTCAATAGTCCGGTAACTACGACGGCAACGCCGTTGAACGGCCGAATCTTCGGCAGTTTGTCTTCGTGCGACGGGCTGGTGTCATGGCCAATCGTGGGCAGCGCTCATCACAGCAAAGGTAATGGTCTGGTGCTGGCGTGGCGGGCGTTTACAGTGGATGCCACCAACTGCGGCGCGACCGATTGGATTGCGGTGCTGAATGGGAAACCGCTGTCCGGCACGGTGCAGTTGTGGAATCAGCGGACCAGCTTTGGAAACACGACTACGATGACCGTCGTGGCCTGCCCCAAGCTGCCAAAGAAACCGACGCCGCCAGCCGGAGTTGATGCGCTCGGCAACTACGCACACTAGTCGCCGGCATGCAATCTGTCATCTCGAGCGAAAGCGAGGGATCTGGTTTTTGCTTCCCCCGGCGACGTCGCCCTGGCAGGGGAAAACCCACATCCCTCGTTGCGCTCGTGATGACAGGTTTCTGAGATTCAACGCCACCGCTACCGAAGGGCGCATCACCCTGCTATTCTGAAGTTCATCTCCCATGAAGGTCATTTACCAAGACCTTCCGCCGGCGGAAGTGGCGGGACGGAAGCTCGTGGGCCGGGTTCTATTCGCTTTGCTGGTGCTGCTTTCAGCACTGGTGGGCGCAATCGCTGGGTTGCTGCTGGTCTATTCCACCGACCTCCCGCAAGTCGAACAATTGGAGCATTACCGGCCCAGCTCCATCACTCAGCTTTACGACGGGCAGGGCCGCATCATCGGCTCGTTCGCGCTGCAACGGCGCGTGGTCGCTGCCTACGGTGACTATCCCGAAGTGCTGCGCAATGCCCTGATTTCGATCGAAGACAAGGATTTCTACCAGCATTCTGGCATCAATGTCTGGCGGATCGCGGGGGCCGCCTATCGCGACATCGAGTCCGGCGGAAAATTGCAGGGCGGCTCCACGCTGACCATGCAACTGGCGCGCAATCTTTTTCTCTCGCCCGACCGCTCGTTCCATCGGAAGATTGAAGAAGCCCTGCTGGCCATCCAGATCGAGAGACGATTTACCAAGGAACAGATTTTTACTCTCTATGCCAACCAGATTTTTCTGGGACACGGAGTGTATGGTTTCGAGGCGGCGTCTGAGTACTACTTCAGCAAACCGGCGAAGCAGCTAACGCTTGCCGAAGCGGCGCTATTGACCGGGCTACCCAAAGCGCCCGGGCTTTATTCGCCGATCAACCATCCCGACCGCGCCCTTAAGCGGCGCAATCTGGTGATCAACAGCATGCTGGAAGATGGCAAGATTACGGCCCGACAAGCCATTGAGTCCCGGAGCCTGCCCATCCAACTTAAGCTGCAACCAGATCCCAGCTCATTGGCCCCCAATTTTGTGGAGGAAGTACGCCGTTACCTCGAGGGCAAGTATGGCAGCGACCAGGTCCACCAAGGCGGGCTGCGCGTGTACACAACGCTGGACATGGATCTGCAACGCGCGGCGAACCAGTCGTTGCTTGACGGTTTGTGCGCTTATGAACGCCGCCATGGATGGAAAGGCCACTTGGAAAATGTGCTGACCGGTGGGACGACCCTGGCCGGATATCAGCATCTTGACTGGGACCAGGAACCAGAGATCGGCGGATACGTCCACGCATTGGTGACGGCGGTGGCGCCGGGGTCGGCGGCACTGAAGTTCAACAGATATTCCGCGGCTCTTCTTCAGGGCGATGCCGTCTGGACTCAGCACAAACTGCAGGACATTTTGAAACCGGGGGACATCGTCTATGTAAAGATTACGGCCCTGGGCAGCGATGGCAAGGCTCGAGTCAGTCTGGAGCAGGACTCAGGCGCTCAGGGTGCATTGATCGCGATTGATAACGCTACCGGCGCAATCAAGGCCATGGTCGGCGGGCGGGATTTTGAGTTGTCAAAGTTCAATCGCGCCACGCAGGCGCTGCGCCAGGTGGGATCGTCTTTCAAGCCCTATGTGTACACGGCGGCAATCGATCAGGGGGCGAGGCCGGATGACACCATCGTGGATGCGCCGATTACATTCGAAACCGCGTCGGGGCCGTACATTCCCCATAATTACGACGACAAGTTTGAAGGCACGATCACGCTGCGGCGGGCACTGGCACAATCCCGAAATATTCCAGCGTTGAAGCTGGCTGACCGACTGGGAATAAAAACCGTGATTGAGTACGCCCACCGCTTCGGCCTCACCTCCAACATACCTCCGTACCTTCCAGTAGCGTTGGGAGCCGCCGAGGCCACACTGTTCGAGCAGGCCTCGGCTTTCAGCGTATTCCCCAGTGATGGAGTGCGGGTGACGCCGCGTTACATCACGAAAGTTGCGGATTACGAAGGCCGTGTGCTGGAAGAAGATTTTCCGGAAGTAAAAGATGTAATCAGCGCCCGCACGGCACGCATCATGACCTCCATGCTGCACGAAGTGGTGCTGCATGGCACAGCGATCGCAGCATCGGGAATGAAATATCCTCTTGGAGGCAAAACTGGCACGACCAACGATTTTACCGACGCCTGGTTTGTGGGGTTTTCACCGGCCATTACCACCGGAGTCTGGATCGGCTACGACGAGAAAAAATCGTTAGGGGCGAAAGAAAGCGGAGCACGCGCTGCGCTGCCCATCTGGATGGACTTCATGAAAGTCGCGCTGGCGGGAAAGGACCCGGGGACGTTCCAACCGCCCCCTGAGTTCCCCTCAAGCCCGGTGCCGCAAAAAGTGGACACACCAGATGCCGCGCCAGCGGAGGAAGAAGCCCACTAGTCCGCATTCAATTGTGGCGTTGCCTTCCCCATGCCCCCGTCGCCCGAGTACCCCCGGGCGTCCATTGCCAGATTTCAGCTACTTGACTGAAAAGGATTCAGTGATTTCTGGAGGGCTGTTCCAATCGATGGGTCCTTTGTCGAACCGGAGTTTCAGGCTCCCCATGACGATGTCCCACGCTTGGGTGAAGAAGTCATACGCCTTGTCCCATGCAGGCCCCTGGCCCCAACCAATGTTGGTGAAGCGAACTCGCGTCTTGTGGGCGGATAGCTCTTCGAAGTCCAGAAAAACGATGGTAGTCAGGCCGGCATCGCGGAGGACCTGAGTGCCCGGCCCTGGCTCGTTTCCCCACGTGAAGGCGAGAGATTTCATCGGCACGATGCTTTGAATTCGGCATTCTTCTTCGCAGCCGCGAGTCCCGTGAGGGTGCTCCGGATGGAAATAAATCTCATACGAACCGCCGAGCTTGAGATTGATCTTGGCCGCTGGAGCAAAGAAGGTCTTCGCACCTTGATCGGTGGTAAACGCGTCCCATACTTCTTTCAACGACGCATCCACGACCACCTCTTTGCGGATAGCACGGTCTTGCGCATGTGCTGCCGAAACCGGCAGCCACACCGATGCCAGCAAGAAAGCGCCAGAAAGGACAAGCCGACCAAGAGCCGGCTTCTTGAAACCCGGTGAACGTGAGTTGACGAATCTCATACAGTTTCCCCCTCTTCTGAGTTCATGAGCTATGGCTCAAATTGGTTTGTGACCTATTTGACTCCGGCCTTTCGGAGTTCCGTAGAGACACATGCAACGTCCTGCAGCATTGCAGGATGAATCTCAACAGCTAATCTCCCGATCTTCACCATTGGGTCTCTATTGACGATGTTTCTGGCCTCGTCTGCTGATCCAGCGTTGATGATGAGAATACCGCGGATAGTTCCATCATCGAGAAAAGGCCCTGACAGCGAATACTTGCCGGCCTCACGCTGCGAACGGATGTAGGCGAGGTGTTGAGCCTGCAGGTGATCGAGTTCTTGTTCGGACGCAGCCTGGGAAAACTTTGGCCCTTTTACCAACAAGGCGAAAAAGTATTGCCGCATCCCCTTGGGAATGTCCAGGTTTGCCTGTGGCTCGGACGCTGATTGCGCCGCGAGCATGCTCGAAAGAATCAATATCAGTACAACGCGCACAATCTTCATTAGTTGTCTTTCGCACCTCAGAGCTGAAACCCAAAAAGGGTCAAGCGTCCCACACATTGACAAGCTTTCTCATTTTGCAGAGCTGTCCAGTTGGATCAGACCGAACGTATTCCCTTCCGTGTCCAGGCAATAGGCGCAATGACCGACGCCGGCAATTGACATTCTCGGAACAACAACCTTGCCACCCTTGGCTTCAACGGCTTTCATCGAATCATCCAATGACGTCACACCGATGGTGTTGACCGTACCCGCTCCGGGTTGAGTCCGGCGCATCAAGCCGCCATCAATCCCGGGATCCGCTGGAACGCCGGTCTTCACCAGCCAATACTCCATCGGACCTCCCCAACTGTTAAACTCCCAGCCAAAAACGTCACGATAGAACTTGGTTGCCCGCTCCGGATTGTCCGCATGAATTTCGAAATGAATAACACGAGCCATCTGTTCAGTCTCCTCGCCAATTTGAAAGTCGAGGCTCTTATTTCAGGCAAAGTATAGGGATCGGCCGATGCAGCGTCCGAATAAGAGCTTCTAGTGGATCTATTACCCGTTCGGCGAGTTTTCTTTAACGCGGAGTGAAAATATTTAATAAGCCTCTACGTGGAAAAAGACAATGGCTTCAAGGACTCACAAATGACGTAGTCTCAGTAATGAACTGGCGGTACGAGTAGCCCTCCACCACTTTTTATTTCCGGGATTTCGCCTGGTCCGAGGAGGTTTCAACCGCCGTGAAGCTTGCGTCCAGAATCTCCGCCGCTTCATCCACGTCCGCCTTCGAAATATTCAGCGGCGGCGACATCCGAATAACGTTCCCATAAAATCCGCCTTTGCCGATCAACAGGCCGCGCTTGCGGCACTCTTCCATCAGAGCATTTGTGGGCACAGGTGCTGGCTGTTTACTGATGCGGTCCTCGACCAGTTCCAGCGCCTGCATCAGGCCCATACCGCGGACGTCACCAATCAGTGAATGCTTTTTCTGCAGTTCTTCCAGTTTCTGGCGGAAGTAGCTGCCAACTTCGGCGGCATTGGTGCGCAAATCGTCTTCTTCGATGACATCAATCACGGCCTTAGCGGTCGCGCAGGTAACGGGATTGCCGCCGAACGTCGAGATCGTTAGCCCCTGAAACGAGTCGGCGATTTCCGGCTTGGCAACGGTCAATCCAATCGGCGTCCCGTTTCCCAGCCCTTTGGCTGAAGTGATCATGTCGGGCTCAACTTCCCAGTGCTCGATGCCAAACCACTTGCGTCCAGTGCGTCCCCAGGCAGTTTGGACTTCGTCGGAGATAAAATCTCCGCCGTATTGCTTGACGATGCTGAAAGCCATCTTGAAATATTCTTTAGGCGGCGTGATGAAGCCGCCGACACCCTGAATCGGCTCCGCCAGAAACGCGGCGATGCGGCCCGAGGTCGAAAACTGGATGGTATTTTCAATGTCTTTCGCGCAGGCCACTTCACAATCGGGATACTTCAATCCCAGCGGGCAGCGATAGCAGTAAGGATTCATCGCATGGACGATCCCAACTTCAACAGTCCCGCGCCGCCACGTGTTCATTCCAGTAAGGCCGCGAGTGAGCGACGACCGCCCGCTGTAGCCGTGACGAAGCGCCACCACTTCTAGATTGCCAGTATGCATGCGCGCCATCTGAATGGCAGTTTCGTTGGCTTCAGTGCCGCTATTGGTAAAGTATGACTTCTTCAACGTCCCCGGCGTGATCTGGGCCAGCTTTTCCGCCAGGTTCACCATGGGCTCATTGGGGAAGCAAGTGGAAACGTGCTGCAGGCGGTCAATCTGAGCTTTCGTGCGTGAAGTCACGCGCGGATTGCAGTGACCCACACTGATGGTCACGATGCCGCCAAAGAAATCGAGATACTTCTTACCCTCGACGTCCCAGACATGCTGCATCTGGCCGTGGTCCATCGGGAGCGGATCAGAGTAGTACGTGGTCACCGATGGAAAGATAAATTCCTTTTGCTTGCGATTGATTTCTGCGCAGGTAAGACGAGTTGTTTCTGCGGGAATTGTAGGCGTACTCATGATGACCTCAGGGTGGAAATAAACAGCTTCATGATAAATCAAATACGAACCAATGCTGAGTGCAAGTGAAGTACACCACTGTCATCCTGAGCGCAGTAGCTGCTGCGTGAAGCGTAGGGCTGCGAAGTCGAAGGACCCCTAGCAGTTGTGCAGTGAGATAAAAAGCGGGGGCATTCTCGCGAAGCTTTATGGAATTACCGGGCAGAACTCCCAGACACGGTTATCTTCGGGCTGCGCGCTCGGGGTCCTTCGACTGCGTTACCGCCGCTTTGCGACGGCAACTTCGCTCAGGATGACAGTGTTAAGCGGTCTTCCTCTCTTGGCTGCGGAGGCGTGCTACCACCAGGCGTATCTCTTCAAACGTAATTTCCGGCGGTAACGCTTCTTTGATTGGCTTCAGCCATTGCGTGCCCAGGCGAGCGCAAACCTCTTCGATGCTGATGCGCTTGGAATCATCCACCCAGGCGGTTTGAAATGCGGCATCGCCTTTTTCCACCAGATTCGCAACCAAATCAATTACGGAGCGGACCTGGCGGCCCCGGGCTCGAGCGATCTCTTCCAAGCTGTGGCCTTCTGCGAGCAGGCGCAGGGTCTCTTCCGCGGGCTTCGAGCGCGGCTCGAGGCTGGTGTTAGCCCGTGCACCTTTGCGAAAACGCTCCAGCGCATCAAGAATTTGCTGGCCGTAGCGTTCGGTCTTGCGCTCACCGAATCCAGAGATGGCTCGGATTTCCGCCAGCGACGATGGAAGCCGGCGGCAAAGTTCGTCGAGCGAAGTATCGTGCATCACAACGAATGCGGGGGCATTTTCCTCCGCAGCTACGGTCCGCCGCCATTCTCGAAGATATTCGCGCAGCTCGGGATTGACCTCGGGAGACTCCTGCACAGTTCGCGTCTCAGAAACGCTGGCTGCTGCCGAGCGTTTGCGCCGCTCTGGGCCAGTTGCATCGCTCACATGCGCCAGCCAGTCCGGTTCGCCAATGCAAACATCGCAAGCGGCGCAAGAAGTCCACTTCGGCGTCTCGCCAAAGTGCGTGCAAATTTGAAGATGCCGGCAACCATCCGATTCCACGAAGCGGCGGATGGTGTGATAACGCTGCCAGGCGCGTTCCTTCTCGGTGGCGTCATTGATCTGGCCGATGAAATGTGCCAGGAGGCCTGCGTCCCGCTTTTGCCAGAGGAGAAGGCAATCCGCGGGCAGACCATCGCGTCCGGCCCGCCCTGCCTCCTGGTAATACTGCTCGATGGATTTAGGCAGCGAGAGATGAATCACGGCGCGCACTGAAGCTTTGTTGATGCCGAGTCCGAAAGCGATAGTGCCGACCAGCACGCGCACTTCGTCCGACATCCAGCACTCCTGGTTGAGCCGCCTCTGGCCCGCCTCCATCTGGCCGTGATAGGCCACCGCGGGAATCCCATGCTCTTCGAGGAAATCCACCGTCTGTTCCACCCGTGCAATCGTTGGCGCATAGACAATGACGTTGCTGCCCGAATGTTTGCGCAATGCTGCAACCAGCAGGCCCGACTGCGTGCCGGATTCACAATCCTTTACCAGATAATGAAGATTGGCGCGGTGAAAACTGGCAATGTATCTGTGAGGATTGCGCAGTTGAAGTTGATGGAGGATGTCATGCCGGACTCGCTGGGTGGCGCTGGCTGTGAAGGCGGCGATGGGGCAGTCGGTAAAATTAGCGCGCAGAGAACTCAACTGCCGGTACTCCGGACGGAACTCGTGTCCCCATTCTGAAATGCAGTGGGCTTCATCAATGGCAAAGAATCCCACTGAAACCTGGCGCAGCCAAGCGATCGTATCTTGACGCGCAAGCCGTTCTGGCGAAAGATAGAGCAGCCTATACTCTCCTGCACGCGCCTTGCGCATGATGACCCCTTGCTGGTCGCCAGGAAGTGAGCTGTTCAGAAACGCAGCCGGAATTCCCATATGAGCGAGCTGTGCTGCCTGGTCCTGCATTAAAGCAATCAGCGGGGAAATCACAATCGCGGTCTGGCCCAGCACCAGCGCCGGCAATTGATAGCAGAGCGACTTGCCGCCGCCGGTCGGCATGACCACACAAGTATCGCGGCCGGCCAGCAGACTCTGCACGATCTTCTCCTGCAACGGGCGAAAAGAATCGTAGCCCCAATAGCGTCGCAGAGGTGTGAGCAGGTCGGGCTCGGACGGCATACAAACAGTATAGGGTGCTGAGACCGAGCGAAGATCGGCATTGCGAATCGCCCCAACAAATCATCAAATACAGAGGTTCATAGAAGTGCCGTTTTGGAAGGCTTACTCTGTGTACCCTGTGCCCTCTGTGGTTGATGAATTCGTTCAGTCTATAATCGCAGCAAGAAAATGAAATCTTTCTTCCGCTTCGTCCTTCTGGGACTGGTATTGCTGGTGGTGGCGCTAGTGTCGGCGCTTACGGCAATGCGTTTTGCCATCCACGGACGCGAGGAAGCAGTTCCCGACCTGGTAGGTAAGACTCCAGGCGAGGCGCGTAGAATTGCTGACTCCGGCGGCTTTGAAATGGACGTGGAACGGCAGTATTACAGTGCGACGGTTCCGGAGGGAAAGATCCTTTCGCAGTTGCCGCCGCCGGGAACCCAGGTGCGACGCGGGTGGCAGATTCGCGTGGCGCAGAGTCTGGGTCCACAGCGAGTCGAAATTCCGAACGTGCTGGGAGAAAGCCAGCGCGCGGCAGAAATTAACATCCGCCGCCGTGGTCTGGACGTTGGCACGGTCGCGCGAATTGAGTCACGAAGCATGCCCGCCGATCAGGTGCTGGGCCAGAATCCTCCCCCGAATGCCAGCGGCATTTCCGCTCCGAAGATCAGCTTGCTCGCCACGGACTCTGCTTCGGCGTCGGCGTTCGTGATGCCCAATTTCGTGGGCCAGCCGCTGGGTGGAGTCACGCTAGTGTTGCAGAATTCGGGGTTCCGGTTGGGCAGCGTCAGCGTTGCACCACCGGCGGCCACGCCACCAATTCCTCCCGCCAACCTGTCAGGGACACCGGCTGTCGTTACACCCCCTCCCCCGCCGCAGCCGACCCCGGCCAGCGTGATCGTCTCGCAAAGCCCGGCCCCGGGAGCAAAGATCGTCGTGGGCTCAGCCGTGAATTTGGAAGTGCGATGACCAGACCTCGTTCTATTTCTTCTGCAGGATCGCAGCGAAGAAGCCTTCACAGGGATGTACTCCAGGCAGGATGCGCAGATATGGACCGTCGGTAAGTGAAGTTCCGTTCCAGACGAGTTCGCCTTGTGTACGCAGCCGATCTAGTTCGATGGCGCAATCCAGCACACGAAACGACTGATCCACGGCCATGGCTTTCTCGACGACTTGCAAATTCTCTTCTTCCTCGAGGGAGCACGTCGAGTACACGAGTTTTCCTCCCGGCGCCACGCGCTGCATCGCCGACTGCAGGATGGCCGTCTGACGAGTCTGAAGATCGGTCAGGTCGTCCGGCTTCAGCCGCCACTTGATATCGGGATTGCGGGCAAGCGTTCCGGTCCCTGAGCAAGGCACGTCGGCCAGCACCCGGTCGAACGCCGCTATGAGCGGGAGGCTCCGTGCATCGGCGGCAATCACGTGAACATTTCCGGCAGTCACCAGACCACGCAAAAGGCGCGCGCGGTGCGGATGCAAATCTGCGGCAACAATCGTTGCGTTCGGATTGCGCTGCGCCAGTGCCCGCGTCTTTCCGCCAGGAGCAGCGCAGCAATCGAGAATGTTTCCGCCTTCGCCTACCAGCAACGCTACCAACTGAGAGGCTTCATCTTGGATGATGACGCGGCCCTCCCGAAACGCCCGCGTGTGAGTGATATCGCCAGAAGCCAACCAGTACGATGACACCAGCAACTTGCCAGGTGCTAGCTGGATTTTGGCCCGCTTGAGTTCGTCCAGCGTCGCTGTGTGGGGGATACGGATCGTTGTTTCGGGTATCTGTTGGTTGTGCGCGCAGATTTGCCGCGAGACATCCAATCCATATTTCTCAATCCAACGTTCGACCAGCCACTGGGGATGTGCGGAATGTTCCCCCAACTCGGAGGGCGCACTGGCTGCGGCGACTTCATCGGCAGCGTTCTGTTTTCCCGCGCCCGCGAGCTTTCTCAGCACAGCATTGACGAAGGGCACCGCTGACCGCTTGCGGGCACGCCGTACCAACTCCACACTTTCGTGCACGGCGGCACGTTCGGGCACACGATCCAAAAACAGCAATTGATAGGCGGCCAGACGCAGGGTCGCAAGCACCTCGGCATCGAGCCGGGCAAGTTTCTGGGAAGAATACTGGGCGATGTGCTGGTCGAGGACAGACCGCCACCGCAAAACACCCATCACTAACTCGGTTGCCAGTCCATGATCGGCGGGGGAAAGACGTGAAAAAGATTCTGAGTGCAGCAGTTCCGAAGCGTACGATCCCTCCTGCTCCACCCGAAGCAGAATGTCGAACGCCGCGCCGCGAGCAGGAGAGACAGCCATTTCATTTCTCGGTTACGGGCCGAGCAGGTCTCCAGTGTGAGGGTGATATCCATGAATAAAGTCGCGCGCGGCCATACGTTTTTTTCCCTCGGGTTGAACTTCCAAAAGTGTCAGAGCAGTTTCTCCGGCGCACCCCACAGACATGAGATCGTCTTTTATCAGCAATTCGCCCGGCGGCAGGGCACAGGTCAAGACAGCGGCATTCCACACGTGCAGACTCTTTCCATGAAACGTAGTGAACGCCCCCGGCCAGGGTTGAAAACCGCGCAGCCGGTTGCAGATTTCCCGCGCCTTCAGTCTAAAATCAATCCGCCCGTCTTCTTTTTTCAGGATCGGCGCGAGCGTTGCTTTGGTGCCGTCTTGCGGGCGCGGCTTGATCGCGCCTGCTTGCAACCCGCGCAAGGTTTCGACGATAAGATCCCCGCCGATTGCGGCCAGCCGGGGAGCAAGGGTCTCAGCAGTATCGTCGGGCGCAATCGGAATTTCTTTTTGCAGCAGGATGTCGCCAGTATCAAGCCCGACATCAATCCGCATGGTGGTGACACCAGTCGTATTTTCTCCACGCGCAATCGCCCACTGGATGGGTCCAGCTCCTCGATATTTTGGCAACAAAGACGCGTGCAGATTAATGTTGCCCAGAGGCGGCAGGTCAATCATCCATTGCGGAAGGATGCGGCCGTAGCCGACCACAATGATTGCATCGGGCTTGAGCGCGGTAAGCTGAGCACGGAATTCGTCGTTATTTTTGATGGCTGACGGCTGCGTAACCGGCAAGCCGAGCGTGAGAGCCGACTGTTTTACTGGAGACGGGGCGAGCGCGAGTCCACGCCCCCGCGGCCGGTCGGGCTGCGTGACCACCCATCGCACCCCGAAGCCAGCCTCAACCAGCTTTTCGAGCGTGGGCACCGCGAACTGCGGCGTTCCACAGAAAACGAGGGTGAGGGATTGAACCATTGAGTCATTGAATCATTGAGTCATTGAATCAATGATTCAATCACTCAATCCCCTACCACGCTCCCGCTTTGATCAGTTTTCGGATCTTGCGCTTCATCAAATCCCGTTTGAGCGCGCTGATATGGCTGATGTAGAGCTTACCGTTCAAGTGCTCGGTTTCATGCAGAAAAGCGCGGGCAAGCAGCTCCTCGCCTTCTTTGGTGGTTTTCTCATACCACTTTCCGTTTATGTCCTGAGCACGGATGGTCACTTTGCGCGGGCGGGTCACAGGCTCGCGAAATTCGGGAATGCTGAGACATCCTTCCGGCTGCGTGTGTTTACCTTCAATGTGCAGAATTTCCGGATTGGCCAGCACAAGCTTTGCATCGGGATCTTCCTGGAAGGTCACATCGATGACGGCAAGCCGTTTCGAAATTCCGATTTGCGGCGCGGCCAAGCCGACTCCATGAGCTTCGTACATGGACTCGAACATGTCGGCGACCAGTTTTTTCAGCTCGGCGTCGAAAACCGTGACCGGATCGGCTGGCTTTTCCAGCACTGGGTTGCCGAATTTTACAATGGGATAAATCATTCTGTCGTAGTTGTCAGTATTCTTTGAGCTGCTGCAGATATCCGCGGAAATTTCTTAACGTCTCTCCCAGCGAATCGCCGCCAAATTTGTCCAGCGCACAGCGAGCTAGAGTCAATGCCACCATGGCCTCGGCCGCGACCCCCGCCGCCGGCACCACGCACACATCGGAGCGCTCGTAAGCCGCTTTCACGGGTTCCCGCGAGGCAAAATCCACCGATTGCAATGGGCGGCGCAAGGTGGAAATCGGCTTAAGGTAGCCGCGTACCCGGATATCTTCTCCGTTGGAAACGCCGCCTTCGATTCCTCCTGCGTTATTTCGCACTCGCGTAAAACCTGTAAAACCACCGGGCTTGTTGTAGTTTATTTCATCGTGTACGGCAGACCCGGGAGAAGCCGCCGCGTGAATTCCAGCACCGATCTCCACCGCTTTGACCGCCTGCAATGACATGACCGCTCCGGCCAGCAGCCCGTCTAGACGCTCATCCCACTGCGCGTAAGTTCCAAATCCAGGAGGCACATTGTGCGCGACCACCTCAAATACTCCACCGATGGAATCGCCGGTTTTGAGCGCGTGATCAACTTCGTCTTTCATGTGCAATTCGGCATCGGCATCGGCGCAATTGAGCAGAACCTCGTCTCGGTCCCGCAGAGCAGCAATTCGTTCCCACGGAACTTCTGCATCTCCGATGAAGGCATTACCCACAGAAACTACATGGCTCAATATTTCAATACCCAGTTCTTTCAACAGCAGTTTGGCTAACGCCCCAATCGCGACCCGCGCAGCAGATTCTCGCGCCGAAGCTCGCTCCAGTACGTAGCGTGCATCCGAAAAATTGTACTTCAGTGCTCCAGCCAGATCAGCGTGTCCCGGGCGCGGTGAAGCGACAGGCTTATGTTTCGACGGATCCCCCGCTTCTACTGGGAGCGATTCCTGCCAGTTCTTCCAATCTTTGTTTTCCAGCATTACAGATATCGGCGAGCCAATAGTCGCTCCGTGATGTACGCCAGAAAGAATGTGCGCCGTATCGCGCTCAATTTTCATGCGGCCACCCCGCCCGTACCCTTGCTGACGACGCCAGAGTTCACGATCCAGAAACGCCTGGTCAATTTTCAATCCCGCGGGCACGCCAGAAAGGAAGGCGACCAGCGCCTCGCCGTGCGATTCCCCGGATGTGAAGTAGCGCAGCATGAATTCTGGATTGTATCCGATTGGGCTGCAGCGGAGGGCGGCTGTCCCCACGTGAGTGGGCTACTTTGTACCGTTGGGATAGACCAGAATCTTGCTGGCTGCCCCGGTTTTCAATCGTTCCATGGCCTGCGAAAAGTCTTTCATCGCCATACGGTCGGTGATGACGGGGTGCAGGTCCAGCTTGCCCGCCTTGAGCAGCGCTGTCATCTGGTACCACGTCTGGTACATGCGGCGGCCATTGATGCCCTGGACCGTGATGCCCTTGAAAATAATGTCTTCGGAAAAATTCAATGAGATGGGCTTGGAGGTAAGTCCGAGAAGCGAAATGCGCCCGCCCCGCCGCACCACATCGAAAGCGATCCGAATGGCATCGGGATGGCCAGCCATCTCCAGCACCACATCCACACCCAGGCCACCCGTCCGCTCCATGAGGATGGTCTTCACATCTTCTTTCGAAGGATCGAGTGCGAGATCGGCGTGCATTTGCTTGGCCAGGCGCCGGCGATGCTCGTTCACTTCGACGACAAACACCTCCGCCGCACCGACAGCTCTGGCTACAACAAGAGAAAAGAGTCCAATGGGGCCTGCCCCGGTGATCACAACTGTCTTGGCCGCAATTTCTCCAGCAAGTACTGTGTGAACCGCATTGCCCAGCGGATCGAGGATGGAGGCGTACTCCACGGGAATCGCCGGATCCAGCTTCCAGATATTGGATTCCGGAATGACAACATACTCGGCAAAAGCGCCGTCTGTATCCACACCGATAATTTTTACGTTCTGGCAAATGTGCGCGTCGCCGGTGCGGCACTGCAGGCACTTGCCGCAAGCGACATGCATTTCGGCGGAGACGAAGTCGCCTTCCTTCACGCTCGTGACCTCGCCACCGTAGGCGGCAACCTCACCGCAAAATTCGTGCCCGGGAATGAGCGGAGGATGAATACGTCCCTGCGCCCAGCGGTCCCATTCGTAAATGTGAAGATCGGTGCCGCAGATGGAGGCCACTTTCACTTTGACCAGAACGTCCCTGGGTCCGTAGGTCGGAACTTTCACCTCGCGAATCTCTGAGCCAGGAGCGGCGGCCGGCTTCACCACTGCGAGCATAGTTTTGGGCATCAAGGGCACCTTATGAGTTCAAGATCAGGCACAAAACAGTTGATTCTAGCATTGCACCCGATGCCGCACTCACTCCGAACCTGCGCGCGGGCCAGAGGGGCCCGGAATCCGCTCGGCAATTGCTTTTCGATTGATCTCCTCCGACTTCCCGCGCGGGATGCTTAAACTCTTCCACTGGCTGGAGCGAAAATGTTTGGCCAGGAAAACAATCTGGCCCACATGATAGGCATAGTGCGCCACTTGGCGATTAATGGCTTGCAGCACGGAGTGCGGTTCACCCCGGATGGTGACCATGCGCGTAGTATCCTCCGGCTTGAGAGCAGCAATCGCAGCAAACACAATGTTCCAACATTCTTCCCATCGACGCATCAAGTCCGCACGGGTGGTGGCAAGGTCCATTTCGAATTCCTGATCACGGTGACGGTCGGGCTTCTCGCCGTCGGTGGTCAGGAAATCAGTAAAACGGGAGCGCATGTTGCCCGCCATGTGCTTGATGATGACGGCAACAGAATTCGCCTCAGGATCAATGGCAATGAACAATTCTTCGTCTTTCAGTTGCGTAATGGCCCCTTCCGCAAGGCGCTTGTACCCGCGAAACTGACGACGGACTTCGTCGAGATACGCTGTCGCAACATCGCTGTCCATGGATGCTCTCCTCGCAGACCATTTTATGGAATATTTTGTGCGATAAAAGCTCTTAACCGCGGAAGAGCGCCAAGCACACGCTGAGTACGCCGAGGCAGAAGTTATTCACCCCAGCCGCCACCGCCCGGCGTTTCGATCCGAATGCAATCGCCGGGCTGCAGGCGAAGGTTGAACTTGCCGGGAAGATCCTCGGAAGATCCATCTTTGCGGATTACGGTCGCCTTTCCGGACGCACCATCTTTGCCGCCGGCAAGTCCATACGGCCCACGATTGCGCCGGTCAGCAAGCAGCGTGACCTCAGCATCCGTAAGAACTTCGATTTCACGAACGACTCCACCTCCGCCGCGATATTTCCCCGCACCGCCGCTGTCGGGCCGCAACGAATATCGCCGCACTCTTAATGGATAGGCATACTCCAGCGCTTCCGCGGGCGTGTTGAGCGAGTTCGTCATGTGCGTGTGCACGCCGGACACACCGTCTTTCGACGGACGTGCACCCATGCCACCGGCAATAGTTTCGTAATAGGCGAATGGCTCACCGGTTCGCGGATCAATGCCACCAATAGTCAGATTGTTCATGGTCCCGGAAGCCGCGGCCGGAATTTTCTCGGGTATCGCCTTCGCCAGCGCACGCAGCAGCACATCCACGATGCGCTGCGAAGTTTCGACATTGCCCCCAGCCACGGCCGCAGGTGGGCGTGCGTTGACTACGGTTCCCGCTGGCGCGATCACTTGAATAGGACGCATCAGGCCCGCGGTTGCCGGCACCTCTTCAGCAAGCAGACAACGAAAAACGTAAAAGCATGCTGAATACGTGATCGCCTCCACGGCATTCAGGCATCCTTCAACCTGAGGATCGCTGCCAGTGAAATCCACAGTCACGAGTTTGTTGGGCGTAGCTTTTCCTGTCCGCGTTCGCCCATGGAATCGAACCTTGACCGCAATCTTCACCGGCCGTTCGCTGATGCCGTCATTGTCCAGAAAATCTTCGGCTGCATAACTTCCGCGTGGCACCTCCTGCAGAAATGCACTCATCATTTCTCCCGAGTAGTCCAGCAAATGCAGCGCGGCTGTTTTGACCCGTTGCACGCCATAGCGGTAGCAGACTTCGCGCAGCCGCTCTGCCCCGGTGTGGCAGGCGGCGATCTGAGCGCCCAGGTCCCCTTCGCGCTCACGCGGAGTGCGGACATTATTCAGCAGGAGCGCCAGAATATCCGTCTGCATTTTGCCTCGCCGCATCAGCTTGACCGGCGGAATGCGAAATCCTTCCTGGTAGATTTCGCGGCACAGTCCCATCGAACCAGGGTAAGCACCCCCAACATCGGCGTGGTGAGCACGGCTGGCGACATAGAAGTCTGGCTTTTGGTTTGCTGCTTTCGGACGGGCAGGTCCGCGCCGCACATGCACTGGCATGACCAGCGTGATGTCCGGCAAATGAGTTCCGCCACGAAACGGGTCGTTGAGCATCACGACGTCTCCTGGCTCGAGCTCACACTGATCAATGGCTGCACCAACGGACATAGGCAGCGACCCCAGGTGAACCGGCATGTGATCGCCCATCGCAATCACTTGCCCGTCGCCGTCGAACACGGCGCAGGAGTAGTCGCGGCGCTCTTTAATATTGGGCGAAAAAGCCGTCCGGCGTAGCGCAGCGCCCATCTCCTCAGCAATCGAGTGGTATATGTTCTTGAAAATTTCGAGTTCGACGGGATCGCGGCGCACACTGACAGCGGGCATAAGGATCGAACAACTACGGTCGAAAGTTTACGATACCGCCACCATCAGCGCCTGAGTTGAAAACCTCTCAAGTGAAGAATTCTGTTGACATTGGATGTAATAGTCCGCAATATCTTGGGGTAGCGTTGTTGTTCCTACCACAATTGGGCAATGATGCTGATTCAAGGGATTCCCCTCGAGGGAAAATCGTCCACGGAGGAAAACTTAATGCCAGCAAAGAAAAAGGCTGCCAAGAAAAAGAAGCACTAACTTGGGTTATCAGATTTGAAAGTGAAAAGCCTCTGGAGAGAAGCACCTCTCAAGAGGTTTTTTTGTCACTGGTCGAAACGCTGCGGAAAGTTTGGTTGAAAATGAGGGTTGTTCTGGACGCCCGCTCGTGCTAGAAACGCCGTAGCGGAATAATCTGCCAGACCATGCAAGCCACTTCTCGAATCCCGGTCAGTACCCGGCACAAGCCGGGAACGAAGTCTGTCAAGGCTTCGGACGTCGTGATTCCGGACAAACTTTATTTCCGCATCGGAGAAGTCGGGGAACTCTGTGATCTGCCCGCCTACGTTCTGCGCTTCTGGGAAACTGAGTTTCCCCAGCTCAAACCGGTAAAGAGCAGTACCGGTCAACGCATGTACCGCCACAAAGATGTGGAGAACGTTCTGCACATCAAGAAACTGCTTTACGAGGAAGGCTTCACTATTCCGGGAGCGCGGCAGCATTTGCGTTCGGAAAACAAGGCAGACCGGAAACAGACGCCCCTGCCCTTCCCAGAACGCTCGGCTTCGGACCTGAAGCAGATACGCCAGGGCCTGCGTGAGATTCTCAGCATGTTGTCCGCACGGCGCTCGCCTGTTGCCAAGTGATTCATCCCCGCCCGGCCTGATCGCTATTGCCTTTCTTTTTCGCAAGCGACCCGAAATCCATAGTCCGCATATTGGAGTGTGGGAGGGATACTGGAGCGCGCAGCACAACGAGTGACCTTGATGTAATGACGCCACGAACCTCCGCGAGAAGCTCGCCGCTGGCCGCTTTCAGGCCCTTGCGGATTTCGCTCCGCCGAAACCGAGTAGTAGTCCGGCTGAAACCAGTCGCTGCACCATTCGTGCACGTTCTCGCAGATGTCGTAGAGTCCGAATCCGTTGGGCTGATAGCGCGCCACCGGTTCAGGTCCGGCCTTCCATCGCTGGTCATATTTTGGCAGTGATTGCGGCGGATCGTCTCCCCAGGGATAAAGCTTGCCCTCCACTCCGCCGCGGGCCGCGCGTTCCCACTCGGCTTCGGTGGGCAGACGATATTTGCGTCCGGAGATCTCGCTGAGCCATTCGCAATATCTCACCGCCTCAAACCAGGAGACCGCGACCACTGGTTGCTCGGGGTGTTTGAAATTTGCATCATTCCAGTGTGGAGGGGCCGGCGCTTCCGTCAACTTTAGAAAGATAGCGTACTCGGCATTAGTTACCTGACAGTTCTCCAGATAGAACGAATCCACCCAGACACGGTGTACCGGGCGTTCATTCTCCTGGCCAGCTTCGGAACCCATGGAGAACCAGCCCGCGGGAATCAACGTGAGTTTCGGTTCCTTGAAAAAAGTGCCCGTTGCCGGATTCGTCAAGTGTGAACTGCTCATTGAATGCTTGAGCCTAGCATATCGTGGGTACTCTCCCGGCTCACGTCTTGCCTCATCCAAATCGAGGCGGTTATAGTTTCAACTCACGTCGAGGAAGATGCGCAATGAAAAAGCTCAAGTTCACGGTGAAACTCGAGGGCAAGGAGGGCAGTTCAGTGGCCTGGCTGAACGCGCCATTTGATGTGGTCGCGGTATTCGGTACGCGGGCGCGAGTTCCGGTGCGCGGAACCATTAACGGATTTCCTTTTCGCTCTTCGCTCATGCCGATGGACGGCTGCCACGGGATGGCTGTAAACAAGACCATGCGCGAGGGCGCCAGCTGCCGCGCCGGGGACACTGTGAGTCTGATCTTGGAGCGCGATGACGCGGAACGAGTCGTCGAGGTACCCCCGCTTCTGAAAAAAGAACTAGCGAAAAGCAAGGCCGCTCGGACGAACTGGGAGAAGCTGGCGTTCACCCATCAGAAAGAAATCGCTCTCTCGATCAGCGGAGCCAAGCGGGAAGAAACCCGCGCCAGCCGTCTGGCGAAGGCCGTGGACATTCTAAAGACCGGTAAGAAATGGACGGGGTAGTTCGGAAAGTGGCGGCATCCTTTCAATAGCGCGAAAGCAATCTGGGTTCTCGCTGACCCGCGAAGAACCCAGATCGCTAGCGACATTGGCAATGACGGCGGTACTTTTCTCTAAGCCGCGCCCGCTTTCGGATCTCTTGCCTCGACCAGCGGCACATTGACCAGATGTTCGCTTAAGAACCAGGTCTGCAGCTCGTTGGTGCGAAGCACTTCGCTCACTAGCAGATCGTTAGTCCCCTCGTCTTCCAGTTTCGAGGCAAGGCTCGCCAGCTTCCGGGTCGTGCGAATGATGATCTGATGGGCATCCAAAAGCCGCGAGAGTTGCACCGGAAGCTCCTCTCGCCCACGCGGGGGCCGTTCGATTTGTGTAGTCTCGGCCACGTCGGCTGCCATGGCGATGCTAACGCCACCAAGCAATTGAATGCGCTCTGCAATCGCATCCACCAGCTCAACCTGCTCATCATAATGTTTGTCGTACAGCAGGTGGAGTTGATAAAAAGTGGGGCCGGCCACCTGCCAATGCGATTTCTTGTACAAATCACGCAGCGTCATGGTGTCGGCCAGCAACTGATTCAGCTGTTCCGTCATCTCCAGGCGTATGGGTTCTTCGAGTTCGAGAGGCTGCATGAGGCTGACTGTGCCGTACGCTTGAATTTCACCCGCACGCTGATGAAAACGCGGCTGGGCGCTGATCTTCTGGGGTGATTTGCTTCCATTCTGCTTTTTTGCCATTGGAATTCTCCTGTGCTAACAGAAAACTGCTGGTTGTCGTGGACGAGCTGATCACTGATTGGAATTTGAACCTGTCAGACTCTCCGTACCTGTTTCTGGTTGCCAGCAACCAGAAATCCGCGGCCGATTGCCCGGAACTATAATGATAGAAGGCGAACTAGGCTACTGTCTAACCGTCGTCGGGCCGTTCGAACACCCGCCGAATCCCCGACGAATCTTATTCAGCATGTTCTGAGTTGCTGGACAACTTTGGCTATTTCGTTTTGCTGGAAAAGACGGATCGCCGCAACGCCCGCGGCTCCTGCCGCCACACAATCGGCCGCGTTCTCAAGGGTGATTCCGCCCAACGCAATCACCGGGATGGCCTGCCGGCAAGCTGAACGCAGGACATCAAGTCCGATGCTCGAAACCCCTTCCTTTTCGAAGATCGGAGCGATCACAGCCAGGTCAGCCTGCTCGGACACAGCCCGCGCAACATCTTGCTCCGAATGACAGGACACCGCGATGAGGGGACGGCCCGGGCGTCCGGCGTGGGCCCAGATGGAGCGCGCATCGCGCGGGCTGATGTCGTCGGAGCGCAAATGAACGCCGTCGAGATCACATGCAATGGCGACATCGGAACGGGAATTGATGAGCAGCCGAGTAGCGGCTTCCTGCGTCCCCGGTTTCCGCGGAGCATTTTCCCGAACGGCGCGGCCGGCCTGCTGAGCAAGATCTTCCAGTTCGCGGGTAGGCAAGTCTTTCTCCCGCAGCTGAATGAAATCCACGCCGCTGCGAGCGGCCTCTTCGATCTTCGCGATTACAGCCTTCCGGCGTTGGCCTTCGTTCCCAGGGAACTGGGTGCGATCGGTGATGTAGTAAAGAAGCAAGCCGGTAAAGAGGTTCGTCCTAGACCATCCAACACGGCACGATTCCTGCGTTCGCTAAAGAGCGCCCCGACTCGAACCGGCACCTACGGATTGGTCTTTGCGATTTCAGGCACCCGTTCGCCCTTGTGCTTGGTCTCGGGTACTAAATGGTACTTGGTCAGGCCGTCGCGCAGAAATTCGAAGCCCTCTTCCGGCGAATCCACGATCTTGAAGAGTTCCAGGTCCTCCGGAGATATGGTCCCGGCATCGACCATGGTTTCGAAGTTAAGCAGGCTGCGCCAATAGTCGCTGCCGTAAATGACCACCAGAATTTTCTTTGCCAGCTTCTGGGTCTGGGCCAAAGTAAGGATTTCAAACAGCTCGTCCAGCGTCCCGAAGCCACCGGGGAAAATTACCAGCGCCTTGGACAGATAGGCGAACCAGAATTTCCGCATGAAGAAGTAGTGAAACTCGAAGTTGAGCGCCGGGGTGATGTAAGGATTAGGCGACTGCTCGAAAGGCAGAGCGATGTTCAGGCCAACGGTCTTGGCGCCTGCTTCCTTCGCACCCAAGTTGGCGGCTTCCATGATGCCGGGCCCACCGCCGGTGGTGACCACAAAACGCCGGCGGCGGGCGGGAATCTGGATAGACCACTGGCTGAGCAGGAACGCGAGGCGGCGCGCATCCTCGTAGTAGCGCGCCATATGGACCGCCGCCTCAGCCTGCTTCTTGCTGGTCTCCAGTTGCTTCTCAGAAAGGTTCGCACCCAGCGTCCCAACTTCACCCAGTCTGCTTTCTGCAGCTTCGCGTCCGATGAAGCGGGCAGAGCCAAAAAAAACTACGGTGTCCTGGATCTGTTCGCGGCGAAAGCGCGCCAGCGGCTCCGCATATTCAGAGACAATGCGCAAGACTCGGCCGTCCGGGCTGTTTAGAAATGCTTCGTTTTCGTAGGCCAGGTCCGCGCGTTTCAAATCATTTTCATCCATAAAAAATGCTTTCCCTTGAATCTTGCTGAGACGTTAATTGAACAGCAGGGGTTTGTTTCAGAGATGTTTTTCCTCGTGATAGTGGACCGCTTCCGAAAATCCGATCCAAATATCGAGAACACCCAATCCGCTGCAGATGCCGCGGACAAACCCGTTGGCCACAAAGGCTCGGAACCCCGGGAAAGCCTGCAGCAAACGGTTGTCCGTCCACTCCGGCCTCCAGGGAACAATAATCAGGAGCATGCCTACAATGGCGCAAACGAATACAAACATCAGGACGGTGAAGCGATGGAGCCACAACTCGAAGCCTTTGTAGCGGGGAGTAGCTGGCTGCGGCGGCGCTTCCAGAGTAGTCACCGAAACGCCAATCCCGCTGGGCGGACTCAGCTTGGTCGCGGGTGAGCCGGTAACTTCGCTTTGTGGCAAGTTCGGGTCCGCCGTCACCGTGATCTCCGGTAAGTCGTAACCTCTGCGGACCGGACTGCAGCCCCACACGTCCCCAGCAAAAGAAAACCCATTCGGACATTCTACGACTTCAGGGTCTTAATGCGCT
>Ga0206950_1061_pt1 | contig 23265 bp, 20 predicted proteins | sample Alteio_BWOrgHeat_41_FD_152954 | JGI IMG/M metagenome (GOLD analysis project Ga0206950, IMG submission 152954) | Enriched cells from forest soil in Barre Woods Harvard Forest LTER site, Petersham, Massachusetts, United States -... | ecosystem: Environmental > Terrestrial > Soil > Temperate forest >... | reverse complement strand
GGCCAGCCTCCGCCTTGTCGGCGAGCGCCGCATCGCCCCGGCCGCATAGCGTCGTCGCCGACAAGGCGGAGGCTGGCCGCATCCTGACCGTTGGCTTGGCGAATGGCGGGCATCTTTCGTCCGACGATCACACCCAACTCGCCCGGCTGGTGGCGCAGGACACCGGCTTGACGCTGGGCGCGGCGCAGAGCCGCGTCACCGACGTCGAGGCGCGCATCCACGACGACGAGGTCCAGGCCGCCGAGGCGGCGCGCAAGGCCGCGGCGTTCGCCAGCCTGTGGACCGCCTTCGCGCTGTTGTTCGGGGCCGTGGTCGCCGCCGCGGCCGCGATCTCGGCGCGCTGGGAAGACGACCGTGAGATGGGCCTGATGGGCACGCGGGTGAGCGAGACGCGGTTTTAGTCCGCTACCAAGAAAACCCTCTCCCCCGACGGGAGGGGGTATAGGGATAGGGCCTCAACCCGACATTTTTGGCAACAGCGCAGTCACAGCGCACGGTGGGCATCATGTTAGATGAGCGAGCCAATCGCAGTTCGTTTCCAGCTTGTCGCCAGAAAACCAAATCAAGCCGATTTCCAACCACTCCAACCATTGTGAGTCATGCGGCGTCGGCTTTTCGGGAAGGAGCACGCAGAGATCAAACTCGCGTTTCTTATTCAGGCTGTATGAGTATGAAAAAAGCTGGCCTACAGCCATTCGCAAATTTGCAGTTTCGCTTGAACTCTTTACCTCAACGATCAAGTCTTGGCCGCTGTCGTTGTAGTGCTTGATCATCACATCGTATTGGGCCGATGTACCTGCACCCTCTGTAAGGGTATAGTCCGCCCACAGCTCTCTTAGGCGATTTGTCATCTTGTTGTGTAATTTCCGACGTGCTGCCGTCCGCTCCTTTTGGACGATCTCCAAGTCGCTCTCGTCTTTCAACGGCAGACGCTTGCCATCCTCCTTCTTTTTCTGCAGCAACCTTCGTTTTGGTTGGCCTTCGCTACCACTCAAAAAATCTTCCAATTCGTCGCTGACTTGATCTAGATCGGCCGCGTCCTCGATTCCTCCCTTTCCGTATAAGCCAATCATCGCATCATATTTCTGCGGAAGGGTTCCTCTATCGGCACCACGTCTTATCAGTATATTCCGTACATGCTTCCTCGCGTTTATGATGGGGAACCGGATTCGCTTATCTAGAGAGAACATCAAGGGTGTCAGAAGGCTGGCGGGATGCATCGCGCTCGTCGTCTGATCAGGCTTTTCTATCGCTGGGAGCTTTTCGATTTTTCCAGCTAGTGAGCGGCCTTGGGCATCACTCGTCATTCGGTGCGCTAGCTTCACGAGGGGAAAAATTTGTTGAAAATTGTCCCGCACCCACCGGGCCGATGAATTTCGATAAGGATTATAGATGTTCGTAAATCCCGTTTCCCGTAATACCAACGCTTCAACGCCATCAACGCCGATTTGCTCAGCTACGTCTCGCGCTACTTTGGCAAGCGGCATTTTTGAATAGGCCCGACCCATTATCTTTCCTAGGGCGGGGATTTTGACGCTTTCGACATAAGCGTCCTTATTGATATGGCCTGCCGTTATCCAGGTTAACCTGATTAGGCCGAACAGTTGATCAGCGGTAATATTCTTTTGAGCAATCAGCCAAGCAGCAATTGATCGGACCAGGCGGTTTGTTTGGCGCTCTCGTTCAGACCAATTGTCAGCCATTGAAATTCTCTCGCTTTGGCAGAGATAGGAGACAGGTCAGATATCTTTGGCAAGATATCGGTCGCGACCAACATAAGTCCAGAATGCTACCGGTTTGTTCTTGCGTTCCGTACCGCGTGAACGGCGCATCCCGCTCTGTGATGACGGTCACCCGCTCAATGCCCCAAGGTAGTCCGGCTTCGGCCTCCTCTCTTAGTCAGGCAGGTAGGTACGCGAAATTTCGCTGCGGTTCGCCGGAACACAGTAAAACCAGCATCGCTTGCTCACGCGCTCAAATTTGTACCGCTCCATGGTTGACGATCCCTCGTACCGAACATACACGCGGTAACTTTCAGTGGACAAAATCTTAAACAATTCATCGGCAGGAACGCCAAACTTCCCGATCATCTCAGGATGAAATTCGAGGCAAATAGCGGGCGCCTGGGATAAGATATTTTTCGCGCCTCTCAGGCACAATAGTTCGGCGCCCTCAATATCAATTTTTATGAAGTGCGGCCGAAGTTCGGCGAATTCATCCAAGCGTGTAATCGACACTTCGAGCGCATCATCGGCGTCAATCGAAGCGGGATAAATGCACTGGGTGACGTTCGATATCGTCACATCGCCAACATAGTCAGCCACGCCACGTTGAACGACTTGGACGTTCGTGGTGCCGTTCAACATGCAATTGATTCGGATTAGCTCGGCATTGAGCGGGAATGGCTCGAATGAAATCACCCGCCCATTAAGGCCAACGCTGAGCGACGACACCAAGCTCGTTAGTCCTTGGTTCGCACCACAATCGAACACGGTGTCGCCGCGACGAATCATTCCTAGCGCCAGGCAATAGGCCAGATCGCTCAATTCAACTTGATCGTACCAAGCCACTCCCTCCCGATTCGCAATGAGAAGGGTGATATCCCCGACATCTTGGTACTTGGTGATAAAGTATGGAGGCACGACCTCTTGGGCGTTTTTCAGTATTGGTCTAGGATTGTCTTGCAGTGCTTTAGACCACCTCCGCAATGCCTCCTCCGCCACTCCCGTCTGTATTGGCATTCTTTCATCCTATCGACAGGCGTTCTTCGCCTCCTGGATAGCACAAGGGCTGGAAAGATAGTGAGACTACGAAAGGGGAAAGTGCGATTGGCCGCGTCCGCTACTGTTGGCGCGCGGCGTCGTCAGGTCACTCTTTTTTTGTCGTCTCCCGGCGGCATGGAGCGAGAACGGGATTGGGTGGTCGCCGAGATACGCGTGCTAAACCGAACGCTACGGCGAAAGAAAGAACCGGAAATCAAGCTCATTCGATGGCCCGACGACATCGCCGCGGGTGCTGGCTATTACGCGCAATCCGTAATCAATCGCCAAGCGACGCAACTTGATATTTTTTTGGCGGTGGTTGGAGCACGCATGGGTACGCCCACACCCCGCGCCAACTCGGGCACCGAAGAGGAATTCGACCGCGCTATCGAAGAGGTTTATCGAGGGCAGAATATTCAAATTCTGCTTTTCTTTTCGAATCTACCGGCGCGAATCGACCAAATTGATCCGTATCAACTCCTAATGGTCAAAGCGTTTCGTGAAAAAACTGGCCGTCTTGGAGTACTCCATCACCCTTACAGTTCTCTTCCCGAATTCAGAAAGCGCGTCCGGGTCAGCATCGAGAAGGCGTACAGAAATATACTCGATGGAAATTTGCAAAGGGTACGTCCTCTAAGCCAGCCACCGATGCCTGATAAAATCGTGCCGATAGGCTCCTATCAATTCACGCAAACCTTTGCCCCACAGGGCGCAAAGATTTATCCCGTCCCAATAGCGGAATTTCGAGGCCGCAAACTCCGGCTGACGGGAAGACTATCGAGCAAGAGCACGTATTTTCGTTTCGGCTTCAAATACTCCGATTATCGCGAACCTCCCGTCAGTCCCGGTACCGTCCTTACTCAAGGTCAGAATTTTCTCCTTCATGTCGGCAAGAACGCTGACTCCGATCTTTGGCTTCTGGCCTATTATCGAGCAGGAATTCGGTTGGACCTGGATCGATATCTCAGGCGTCTTGATCCTGCGAAGCCACTCGATTTCGCGCTGTCTATCGATCCCTCCGGGCCGATTGGCCTTGTCCTCAACGGCTCCTCGGTGTTCGAGGGTTTTTTTCAAGTTGATGGGATTCCGGCTCTCTCTCTTATGGGCTGGGGCGACGAACACAACTTCACATGTCGTGCCTCAAATCTGAAGCTAACCGTGGGTCAGTGACCGATGTTGAGAGTCGCACACGTATCAACTTTTCCTAACATGCGTTGTGGCATCGCGACCTACGCGAGCGATCTCATCGCATCGATGCCATCCGTCAAACATTTTCGCTATGCGCTCCACTATGGGCAGGACAATTCCGAGGGCACCGCGGCTGGCGCAAACAACTCAAGCCCAAATGAGCTTAGGGAGTTGGCCCTCCGAATTTCCAGGAGTGATTGTGACGTTGTCTCCTTGCAGCATGAGTTTGGCATTTGGGGAGGAGAGAACGGCGAGCACATATTCCAATTTCTCGAAGTGATTTCGAAACCCCTGGTTTCGACGTTGCATACGACATTTCCCCCGCGAAGTCGGCCAGACATCCAAGTTTCCATTTTGCGAAAGGTTGTCGAGCAGAGCCAAAAGGTGATGGTGTTGACCGATGCCTCAAGACGGTCACTAGCGGCCCTGTTGTCTCGTGACTATCCAAACGTCGTCACTATCCCTCACGGCTTGCCAGCCGTGCCGTCAGCTTCAGTTGGTGCGCTGCCGGAATTTTCCGACAGGGCGTGTCGGCTTGGTTCCGTGGGGTTCTTCCGTCGCGACAAAGGAATCGAAACTATTCTTGTCGCGCTCTGGAAGCTGAAAGAGCGCGGCTACAAAGTGACTTACGCAATCGCTGGAGAGGCCCAACGTCAGTTCGCAGGTCAGACCGATTACCAAGGTGAGGTAGACCAACTGACACGACGGTTAAATTTGCAAGATCGGGTCGAGTCAATCGACAGGTACCTTAGCGTGGAGGAGCAGATCGATTTTATTCAGCATTGCCATGCTGGCATCTTCGCATATCAGACACCGGAACAGTCATCGAGCGGCACGGTCCCGCTGGTATTTGCCTGTGGTCGTCCTGTCATTTGCACTCCTTTTGAATACGCCGTCGCCAAACAGGCCGAGGGCATGGACGTAACACTTGCGATCAACTTTGGTGCTGATGCCTTAGCAGATTCGATTACGAATTTTCTGGCTCGACAATCGTTGCCACAAATTTGCGAAGACGTGCATCGGCGCGCGCAGCAGTGGATATGGCCAGTTGTGGGTGCTCGCTATCAAACTGAGTTCGAGAAGGCGGTCAAGGGTACGGTGTCGCCGTAGGTGGCAAGAGCGGGCCTATCTAAAACATGAGTGAGGGGCGCCGCCCTTTGTGGTTGAGTGATCTATACCCATCAAAGCAATTGCTGCCCCACCTGATTAGATATTGTCATGAAGGTGCACCCCCGGAAGGATATGCGATGCCGGACCCTTATGAAATCGCGCGAGAATTCGCATACGAATTTGGAAGATTTGAATATGCGCTCAAACGCTCTGGCTTCCTGCTGACGAAGGCTGCGGATGCTCGGGCGGATTGGAGAAAGTTCGCCACGGCTTTGGGTGACGCATTCTTTGCCGATGTTCGAGACAGTGGCATCGCTCCGACCATTTTGGTGCATCCTCCTCGGAAACTAATGCAAGATGGTTTGAAATGGATGCCGGAACAGCCTCCGCCCATCACGAACGTAGTCGATCTAATGGAGAAAGGAGTCTGCCGGATTCGGAACAGCTATCTTCATGGAGAGAAGTTCACCGGTGGACCTGATGGCGCACAATGGAACCGTGATACATTGTTAGTAGCAGAAGCAATGGCCGTGCTGTTGGCCGCGCATGATCGCGTGCCAGCAGTGCGAGCGTTGTTGTAATGACCAACAGCCTGTGTCGCACAATGAGCAGAGGTGTTGATAACTATCTGGTCCAGAGTTCAACCCTCCGCGTCAAATCTGGACCTAACGAACGCTCCCCAGAAAGGATACGCGAAAGGTGTCCGGCGTCGATCTTTAGAATGTGAGCAGACCGCAGAAGGCCGACTCGCTCAACCATTTCTGTTATCTGGTTTCGAACGCCAGCAACGCGTATTTCGTTGCGATCCTGCGCAGTTTGCAAAACGGTCAGGGCCTGCTCAATTCGACAAAGCATGTTCTCGGTGGGAGCTACAACGCTTTTGATAATCGCGAATAGGTGTTGGCGCGAGATATCGGCGGCACGCGCAACTGCAATAGGTCCGAACTCCGCTATGGCTTTCTTCGCGGCGGCAACCCGCTTCTTTCTACCGCCGTCTCCGTCGCCGAATTCGGCTTGCGCCTCTGGATCGACTCCTTCCGCTATCTGCGAATCCAGCCTGTTTGCTTCCTTCCCAATGTGGCGGATCGAACGGACGATGATATGCCGCCTGGTGGCTGGCCCACGGTCGGCGCGTTCGCCGTTCAGGAATTTCGCTTCGGGATGATCGTGATAATGGCGCAGTGCGCGGACGTAGGTTTTCAGTGTTCTGGGTGAGACAGATTTTCCGCTATCCCGATCAAAAGCATGTCGCGCGGCCACAGCGGGGTCGCGGCTAAACGGCGCGATCACGCGCAGCACTGTGTCTGCGCGCTTGCGCGAACGCTTGCCGACTGATGATTGATCCAACGATTCCGCCGAAACCTCTTGCTGAAACATCACCATAAAACCGAATGGCCGAACCTGACGATGATAGGGTTTTCCGGCGTTGTATTTGTCGAAGCTGTGCCACAAGTCCGGCGTGGTAACGGCGTGCCGAATGACGGCAGGTTTCAAGAAGCCTTCAAGGCGGGACAGGTCGGGTACGCCTCGCGTGTCGTTAAGTGCATATTCGATCAGCGCGAGCCAAAAATCCCGCTGCCATCCCAGGACGTCAGATTGTTGCGGGCGGAGCTGGACAGGCCTTCGGATGCGACGTTCAGCCGTCATTAGGGGCTCTCAAATGGCCGAGACCATGCGCCGATGCTTTGCGCAGAATAGGACGCCTTTCGGAGTCTAAGTTGAACAGCGCGTACCGCTTGCTCGATATCGCATAGCAATAGAGCGGTTCCAGTGCCTTCGGTCCGCCGTTGGTTTTGGGGCCGTAGTTAGCGTCCTCGATTTTGAGTAAGGATTCGCCAGTGCTATAGGGATTTAACGGCGCGAACCATTCTCGAATAGACTGCACGCGATTGAGAAAATCCCTCTCCGATATCGCGTCCGGCTTGGCGATTGCCATGCTGTCGGTGTCGCAAAAGGCCCAATCCAGCCCTGCATCGATAATCAGCCGTTCCGTGATCGCCAGCATGAGCCGGGCCGCGCCGGTCGTGACGGCACCTAACAGTGGATGGAAATAGGGACCGGGAGTTTCATAGCGCTTGGAGAAAATCCGGTGCGGACGCCCTCGCGGCCCGAAAACATCGACATACTCGCGGCGGTCGAAGTCCGCCGGATCGATCTGCATGGATATTCCATAGGCCGTGCTATTCGCGAGAATTTTCAGGAATTCCTGTTCGGCATCATGCGTGCGCCAGATGGCACCTGTCTCGACGCCCATTTGTTTCTTGATCGAAATGCGCAATTCGATGGCACGTCGAAAGAAATCGTCCCGCGCGGGATCAATCCTATAATCGGGATTGCCGGCGACCAAAACAGATCGCAAGCCAGGTTGCACGGTTTTCGGCGTGAACCGGATAGCCTCGATTACGATGGGTGACTTTCCGCTGAGCAGTTTTGAAGCGATGCAATCGGCCAAGGTGAACCAAAGCGGCTCCTTCAAAGACAGGAAATTCAGACCGATGGTGTAGCTCGCGTCGCGCCGCTCGCCGTATTTCGCGCGCGCCGGAAAGATATCGGCATCCGGCATTATCCGAACAAGGGTCGTGAGACTTTTCCAAGTGTCCGGTCGCTTCAGGTCTTCTAACGAAACATCATTGAGAAACGCTGTCACTTCATCCTTAGCGCTGTGCCCGGTCACCCCTGTCGCGGTGATGAACCGCCATAGGTCCATAAGTGTGCAAACGGTCGGATACATCGAAAGGAAGTCGCAATAGAGAACCCGGCAAATCATCCGCCGCAAATGGACTTCCGAACGCCCGCCGTAGTAGACGCTCATAATCTTGCCGATCAATTCGGCGGATGTATCCGGTTGCACCGTCTTCCATGGCCGAATACCCATCTGGCGCAAATAGGCCTTTCCCATGCTGGCGACCGAGTGAATGTTCTGAATGTCGGTGCCGGTAAGTCCGTGCGTGGTGTATCGGTGACGCAATTCCTCGAAACATTCCCATGTGACCTGCGTGTCGCGGCGGGCATATTCGATCATCGGTGCGTTCAACGGTCCAAAAAGCACGTCGCTATCCAGCTTCCGGTTCTTGGTCCGCAGAAAGATAGCGAGCGATTTGAGGGTGAACTTTCGATTGGTCAGCGCCGCCGCCAGCGCCCGGATATCCACAAAGTGGCCTTGACTGGGCGGCACCTCATTTTCGCGCTGCCTGCGAATACGATATTCAGGGCTGGCAAATCGAATGCTAGGAGCCGAGCCGGATAGCATTTTCACTTGGACATGGCCGCGCCGGGGATCGCCGGACAGAGCGAAGGAAAAGCCGCCTGCCATCGAGGGCGATTTGGCGGCACTGTGCCCGCGCGCGATACGCGAAATATCGAACGGCAGATTGAACCCGACGATGCACGCTCCTAGATCGAAGCCAATTCCGAAGAAAACCGAATCGACGAAATCATTTAACGTCCGAAATTTTATCGCGTATTGCGCCGCATATCGGCTCAATATGCGTTCGTCACGCTTCGACAGCGTTTTGTGATCGTAGAAGACGCCTTCCTCATCTAGCCTCCCGTCGATGCGAACTTGATAGGTGCCGAACCTCAGATGTTGGGCTGCGTCGATATTTGTTTCGGTATCGAAAATCAGGACGATATTTGACGCTGCAAGTCGGTCTACACGGTCGCGCCGCTTGCGCGTATTTGGTGCCGATTTCTCGACGCGCTGGACATAGGCCCGAACGGCGATTGCAACTGGATCGTCCTCGGCACATGGCGGTGGAATAGCGATAGTCGATTTCGTGTTAGTCATCGCTATTCGTCCGGCTCGATTATGTCTTTGCGGGAGAGCGCCTGAAGCATCCGGGCATCTTCGCGCCGCTTCTCGCTGAGTCGCATAAAAAAGTCGGCTTCGCCTTGAAGCGCATGACTTAAGCACTCCAGCGGATCGGGCGGCGTCCATATCGGCGGAAAGTGGTCGCGCCGGTCATCCTCCAATTTGCGATGACAATTGCGACAGAGAATGACCCGCTTGCTGCTATATTTCCGGCCTCCCGGTTCATGCACCTCCAGGCAGAATGGATTGTCTTCGCCGCATATCACACACGCCGGAATCGACGTTCCGAGCCGGGCGTAAGCCTTGCGGACGCGCGCGCGGCGGCGTTTCTCATCCTCTTCCATGTTCGCACTCCTATTCCTGCTTCACGATTGCGTACACAAGCTCAAATGGTTCGACGCCGGACGCATCGAGACGGAACAACACGTTGGGGCGGGTCTCGAAGACGTAGCGCTTGCCTGTAACATCGGGGACCGAGCGGTCACGAAATGGTGCCAGCAATTCGATATCTTCCGTTTCGAAGAACAGCCGAACGGCGCGCATATACGCGCCGATCTGGCTGGCGCTCTTGGAGTTGTGGACCGTGATCACAACACGCTTTCCGTCGGTGTAGATCGGCATTCTCCGAAAACGTCTGTCCCGTTTGAAATGCCACTTCCCGTCGCGGCGTTCGGCAATGCCCGTGGCGAGCGCGTAGCTGCGCAATTGCGCGGGCGTCGCCCCAACCTTTCTCGCGGCCTTGGACAGCGGATCGCCCTCGCGCAAGTGCTTGAGCGCGGCCTCAAGGCGCGGCTCATAACGCCGGGGTTTTGCTACGACGGGCCGCTTGAGCTTCTTGGTCTTGAGCGGCGACCTACGCGTCTTACTACTGCGGTTGCACTTGATCAGCCTTTTGATTTTCTTGGCCATTGCGGTCCTGCCTAGTTGCCGCCGGATATCCGGCAAGCAGGCAGCAGAACGGCTGGCTGGGCAGGAGTCGAAGACTCAGAATCTCAAAACGAAATTCTGAGATTTCGAGAAATCAGGGGCCCAATTCCTGATGCAAATATCTCGAAACGGTTGAAGGGTGCAGCCCCTTGCCTTGCGGAAATCGCTCCGGCAATTTTTCGGAAGCATATCGGATAACCGAGTCCGTCTGCGATTTTCGCGATAACCGTCCGAATGGAGCTTCCGCATTTAACACGCGTATAATGTCGATAATTTCCGATGATGCCCGTCTGCCAAGCTTTGATCGTGCTTTTGTTTTGGCCCTAACGGGAATTTCCGGCAGTGGCTCCGAGCGGCGTATCTTAGTGACCTTGACGGAAACGAAGTGCAGGCCGTTTCCCGCGACTTGAGACTTGGCCCACTTGATTGAAGAATCATTGTCGAACAGGTAGGCGGGAATTATTTGAGGTTCTGACGTCCCGTTTGCAAACCCGATCGCAACGGCTTTCTTTGTCAAAATAAGGTTTGCGACATGGCGACCGCGCTCATAGTTCAGCCTGCCAATAGCCGTGAGGCTTTCAAATAGGTTTCCGACCTGGTCTATTCCCTTGCTGATCGCCTGCCTCTTTTCCTCGTCCCAGCCATTCTGATCTGCCAGCATTTTCCAACCACCCGAGAGCTCGTCCTGACTCCGCTGGGGCCTGCCGACGGGTGCAGCCAGAAAGCGCGGCGCATATCGCTCTGGCGCGTCGCGTAGAGCGATACCTCGTTCCCAGAGTGCAGTAGCTTCAGGCATAGGCTCAGACACGTCCAAGTGGTTTCGGGACGGCAATTTGGGGCTGAGAGCCTTGATTCGTGCAAGATAATTTTGGGCTTGTATCGGGATCACTGCCCATTCTAGCAGGACCAATATTCTCTTTATATATCGTAAAAACAATGACTTAGAGCGCACCGTGCAATAGAATAAGTCCCTCTGACGGATCGACGCCCGATAGGAGGTGGCAATGCTGGTCGATGATACCCTTTGGGCGGACAGGTCTGAATTTTGGCGGACTTACCGGCCCGTCGTCCGTGGGGCACCCAAGAAATTCAAATATCGCGAGCCGCTGATTCTTTGCGGCCACGGCATCCGAATTCGGGTGAACCGAAATACCCTGCTAATTCGGAACGGATTTACTCATCACCCCCAAAAATCGGAGGAAATCCGATTTTTCCCTGGCGACTCTAATTTGCCCGACCGAATAATTATTTTGGACGGGTCGGGAGGAATTTCGCTCGACGCATTAAATTGGATGTCGGGTCAGAAAATCATTTTTGCCCAATTAAATTGGCAAGGCGAAATAAATAATGTCGGTGGCGGCTCCGGTTATAGCGCCGATCCGCAATTGGTGGACGCCCAACGGAAGTCCAAAATTGGCCGGCGAAATTCGGAAATTGCCCGCTGGCTTATTGGCGAGAAAATCGACGCCAGCATATCGACGCTTAGAAATGTGCCGCTCGACCCGGTGCTTCGGGATGGCGCTATTCAGCGACTGCAAAAACGCCGGGCCGAAATCCGAACTACCAGAAAATCAATTTCGAAATCGCAATTATTGGGTATCGAGGGTGAATGTGCTGCCGCCTATTATCGGACCTGGCACGGCCTCTCCCTAAAATGGTCGGGGTCCAAGCGCAAACCCGTTCCCGATAATTGGCTGAAAATCAGCCCGCGCGGCATGTCGTGGCAGAAAACATCCCAGAATGCTCGTCACCCGATCAACGCCATGCTGAATTACGGGTATGGCATTTTGAAAGGACAAATTCGGAGTGAAATTATTGCAGCGGGACTGGATCCCACAATCGGGATTATGCACGGCAGCGCGCGCAATCGAATTCCGCTCGTCTACGATTTAATGGAGCCGCTACGCCCGGTGGTAGATCGCGTGGTGCTGAAATTTTCGCTGGCGCATACGTTCACGTCGGGAGATTTTTCGATCAATCAAGTGGGCGGATGCCGCCTAAATCCCCAATTCGCCAAGGCGCTCGTACAGGAAATCAGCCTGGGAAATGCGCCCAAACAGATAGCCGCCGAATATGCGCAGCGCTTGTGAGTTTTCATTCAATCCCAAAAGTCCCGAAATGGAATCCTCGCAGTCTCCCAACGACCAACTCCGTTGTCGGTTGGGATGTGTCCGACAAGGCTCGAGGCGGGGATCACCCGCAAGTCTTTCTGCGGATCCTGCTGGCCCGCTCGAACTAACCACAGGTGTAAGCGATAGTCGGAGTTAGCGTCCGCAACACCCCATTCATTTCGAGACAGAGTAAAAGTTGCTTCATTCACATGAAGAGTCGTCCCTTTGACCTCAATTGCGCATGGGCGCGGGTCCGCTTTTTCGACGATTGACAGCAAGTCATAGCCTGCATAGTTCGACTCCGCGCAGGTCCACTGGGGCCTTTTTCCAGTTCGGTATTGTTCGTAGTCCATCGATAGCTTTTCAGCTCGCCGACCAGTTTTGAGGTTCCTCTCACTTTTGCGGCTTCGAGCTGCCAACCCTATCATGTCCCACCACCCAACAAGTTCGTCGCTCCACTCATCGAACAAACCCGCTTCATCGAACATCTGACGAACGGCCTCAGGCATGACGGAGGATGCCTCGGTACGTCCATCAGCGATCTTTTTTGCCCAACTGGGGCTAATGAAACTGAGCACGTCCCGTATTTGTTGGCGGAGTTGCTGCCGCACATCGGGGGCGCCATGAATATTGCGGCCCGAAGTACTGAGCAAAAGCGTGTTGGTCTGATCTATCTCAATCCACTGGCATTTCTGAGCTAAGCTAAGTACAGAAGCAAAATCAGCGACTTCAAGTTTTTTGAAACTGCCCAACAATGCGTCTGCGGTAACCGGCGAAGCTTCCACCTTGGACAGAAGGTTTTGCGCGTCGTAAAGCATCCCGACCGTAATCATGCGGCGACCTCGCGCGCCGCCCGGAGGTGAGCAAGCAAGTCCAGGACATCATCATCGTCGAGATCGAGTCTATCGGCATCAATTGGGATTGGCGTTATCTGCAGGCTAGGATCGTTCAACGTTACAGCCATCTTCTCGATCTTGGCCTGAAGCCGCCTGTCAACCGCCAGATCAATAGAGTCACGGCAGACAACAATTTCCACATACTTCTGGTGATCTGACCCTATCCGATGTATCCGATCCTCAGACTGAAGGTATTGTGCGGCATTGTAGTTGCGGTCAACGTAGATTGCGTGATCGCAAACGGTGTGAAGGCTGATGCCCTCGCCGCACGCTGCGGGGTTTGCGACTAAAACCATCGCCGACGGATCTTTATGGAATCGCAGAATACGCGCCTCGCGGCTGTCAGCATCGGCCTCCGAACTCGCGTCTACGCCTCCATGAATAAAACTAGCGCCTAGATCTGCTAGTCGCGCCGCCAGCAACTCAACGTTTTGCACGAACGACGACCAAATAATCACCTTTTGGCCCTGGCGAGCCAATTGTCTGGCGCGCAACGTCGCCCACTCGAGTTTCGGGCTATCTCCTTCTTCAATAACCTGACCTAGATACTCATCGAACTCCGGAATTTTTCCTACGAGCAGTGACGGGTTAGATACATATTGCAGGAGGCGCACGGCGCTTCGACCGATTGCGCGAAATGCACGACGAGCGTCTCTTTCAATTTCCTTCTCAGCATTTCTCGCAACCGCTGAACGGAGCAATTCATAGAGTCGACGTTGCTCCTCATTCATGGACAACGGAACTAACACCCGCTTGGGCTCCGGAAGCTTCAGGTCTCTCTTGGTCGTGCGAACAAAAAATGGTGCCACCTGAGCAGTAACAGTGTCTTCCTGGACGGCAATCTCTGGTGCGATGAATTCGAATTGTGGCACCAGGTCCGCCTCACCGTTGGGCAAAGGCGTCCCGGAAAGTACCAGCTTGTGTTTAGCTACTGGTGCAATCCGAAGGATTGCGTTGGCTCTAATTTTTCTCGCCCCGCCCTTGATTCGATGGCTTTCATCAAGAAACATAAAATTGTGAAATCTTGCGAGATATTGGGCCAGCAACTTTGAAACCGTTGGAAACTGTTCGTAAGTGATCAACATCAAATGTGGCTGAGCGATACGCAAAATATCCTCGATGGCCGCCTTACCGCCTGTGAGGCGAACAAATTTGTCCGACGTCGGCAAACAGAGTCCCGTTTGCTCTTCCCAAGCAGCAAACGCATTTTTGGGCGCGACAACGAGCAATCTCGAATCGGTGCGCCTGAAGTACGAAAAAAATGCGAGCGCCTCGGTCGTTTTCCCCGAACCCGGCACAGAAAAACTGGCCCCCACTGGCAATCGACAAAGCTTGAGCAGGTTTTCGCTCTGGAAGGGTTTTAGCTCTCGAATAAAACCGCTTGTCCTCAAAACGCTATCCAGATGATCCTTTTTGAGTTCGGGTGTTGAGGCAGCGGAATCGAGAAGACCGTCACGCACATTTGCTTCACCAAGAAGCGCCGTTGCATGTGAGCCAAAATCTACTTGGATGTCATGAATGGCGATCTGATAGGCAAGAGCCCTGCGGCTATTTACAAAAATCCACCAAGGAATCCTGACTTGGCGGCTCGCGCTTTCGACAAGCTCACTGGTCAGCTCCCGAATTGTTCGTAAAATAACATCCCAGTCATGATCCGCTTGATCCGCTGTTAGGATCGCTTCTACGTCAATTGGATCATAGTCAATTTGGATCTTTGCCATTGAGCTTCTTGCGTAAAGAATCCAATGTCGACGCGATTTCAATTAGCTTGGCCGTGATCGGTTTTAGGTCAGCCGTTTTATCCCAGTCCGCCAACGCGCCAGCCAAAAGATCTTGTGCCTTATTTAATCGCGCAATAACTCTGCTCCCTCGCTTTTGCTCGCGCTTTTTCTCGGCGGCGGCCTCCAATACATCCGCCAATATCTCGCGGACCGCATCACGATTTTCAGGGAGGCTGAGCACACTAGTTATTGGGTCAACAGTTACTTTTTTGAGGCCGAGCAGTGACGCAGCTTCACTTGTCTTGATTATTGGCGGCGAAGGAAATTGCTGTTCGATGGCTACCCGAATTTCCGGCAGACACTCCGGGATTTTAGGTATCACGGCATAAAGGCGGCCTTCGTCCCATTTCTCAATGACGCAGAAGGCCAATTCCTGAACAGCGTTTTTCGTTTGTTCGTCGGATAATTTGTTTCTCGCTTTCAGCAGTTGCCGAAAGGCGAACTCATCGTCGTCAACAACCTCATACTGGTTCGACTTACCCCGGTCGTCGAGATATTCTTCGGCCAGGGAGAGCATGGCTAGCAATTCTTCAACTTCGCTTTCAGGAAGCCTATAGATCGCCGATAATTGAGCCGCGTTGAATTGATGCTCCGTCTTCCGCACGCGGAGCATATAAGCGCGAGCCGTCCAGCTGTATGGCTCTTTTATATCTTCGGTGAGCTGATAGAGAGCCTCAAGTCGATCCAGTTCGCGCTCGTCGGCGGGCGGCAGAATTACCACATCGATATTGTCGAACTTCCCGATTTCTCGAAAAGCACAAAGGCGGCGGTTACCGTTCAGGACAAAGCCAACATCTGTGAGAATGAATGGCTGCATTTGCTCCTGATCGCTAAAGAATTTGAGCAGATCCTTTTCGCCGCCACCGAGCATGTTTTTGAGGATTTCGTGTTGGGCTTTCTGGGCTGTTTCGGATTCTGCGTCCTTATCGAATAGATCCGAAGGCAACTCAGGGCGCTTTGCCAGGTACGCCGCCTGTGCAGAACGCGTGCGGCCATTGTCCAGTCGATATTTTGGAAAATCTACCGAAACGCTGTGAATCGGAAGATCCTGCCTGCGCCCTTGGAAATAAATTGTGTGCACCGGTCGCCCGACAACCTTGGCGAGTTTTTCGATCCAGTCTTTACGCTTTGGGAGCGGCCACCCCATCTGCATATCGAGCGATTCCGTTGGTGAGTTGTGCAGCAACAGTACGTTGCCGCAAACAGCGACTTCATCAAGTCGGCGACTTCCGTTGTAAGTTAAGCCGACTCTCGGCAAAGGAAGCAATACCGGCTGCGGTCCTATTTGAAGACGCTATCTTGCTGGCGGCACGGAGAGTTTGGAATTCTTATGATCATAGATAGGCTTATCGTGCGGCCGATAGCGAACAGTATTGTCCAATGTATCTTCAAGTCGCTTCAGGCCAGCCTTGCAATAGGGCTTCAATCGCTCACTGCCAATGAAGCGCCGCCCATGCAACAGGGCAGCGACGCCCGCCGAGCAAACGCCCGCATAAGGATCAAAAACAACGGCGTTTTTCTTTGTGAGGGACAAAACTAAGCGTTCAACAAGCCCCACAGGAAACTGACACGGGTGGTTCGTTTTTTCGACGTGGTTGCCTTTCACATTTGGGATGTCCCAAACGTCTTCCGGATTTTTGCCAAGCGGATGGCTAGAGTATTGACCCCGCTTTTCACCTTTGTAGTGCGTCTTTGCCGGGTACTTTGATGGAACACGTACAGCGTCCAAATCAAAATGATATGCGTCGCTTTTCGTATACCAAAGAATCACTTCGTATCGACCGCTGAATCGTCGCGAATTATGGAGCCCGTGCCCAAACCGCCAGATGATTCGATTGCGTAGCTTCAAGCCCAGCTTGCGAAATATTTTATGAAACTCGAGGTCGAGGGGGAAAATCTCTCCGTCATCGACATGATTGCCGACTTGCCAACATAAACTGCCGTTGGGTTTCAATCGACTGACTATGTCCTCCAGTATTCTTCTGTGCCTACGGAGATACCTAGCCATTGCTTCGCTCTTCTCATAACGCTTCCCGATGTTATAAGGCGGAGACGCAATAACGAGGTCGAAGAGTGCGCGCTTCGGCGCATGCAAGAGCAATTTCTCGGCTGTTCCGTGCCAGATTGTGGGTTTCTTGAATGCCCACATGTCTTTGGGAATTTTGCTGATCAATCGCGGGCGTGTCTTCTTGCTGCGCGGCTTCATATCAAAATCGTTGACAAGGGCATAGTCTACATTACCGAGTCTGGTGCCTAAGATCTATGCGGCGTAATAGCTTTATTTTGAGGACCGATTCGACCGATTGAAGCAAGCGAGACTCAATCGGGGCGCAATTACCGGAACCGGAATTATGGCTGATACCCGATTCAGTAGCTTTCCGAGAACACTACCCCCTCCGAGCTTTGTTCCTGAAATCGTTGCAGTGTTTAGAGACCACGCGACGCAGATCGGCACAAATACACTCGAAAAAGGCCTGACTAGCGACGGGGTTCTACTTGTTCTGCGGGACCAGCTTATTGGACTGAAATTCGAGGTAGAAAGCAGTAAGAAGAAAATAGACAAGATAAAACGGCCCGTATTTTTCGGCGAAAACGGTCGCCCTGCACTTCAGTATGAAGTGGATGCGTATCACCCAGCGTGGCGGTGCGGGCTAGAGATCGAAGCGGGCCGTGCGTGGATGGGAAATGCGGTGTATCGCGATCTGATTCAAGCTTTGATCATGGTCAATCTAGATCATCTCGTGTTGGCTGTCCCGAACACGTACAAATATTTGTCGAATGGCAAACGCTCAATCAGTCACGACTACGGCAATACAATTGCGGTTGCCGACGCTATTTATGGGCACTCGCGAATTTTGATGCCCTTCGGTCTCACCGTACTTGGATACTAAAATCGGGACCTTAGCATGTTGCCAGAACTGTCTGACCGGCTCCCTATCCCTATACCCCCTCCCCCGACGGGAGGGGGGTTTTCTTTGCCTATTCCAGGTCCTCGATCTTTTCCTTCGGCTTGCCGCCGACGGCTTGGGCCAGGGCCGCGGCCATGAAGGGGTCGATGTCGCCGTCGAGGACGTCGTCGGGGCTGCGGCTTTCGACGCCGGTGCGCAGGTCCTTCACCAGCTGATAGGGCTGCAGCACATAGGAGCGGATCTGGTGGCCCCAGCCGATCTCGGATTTCTCGCCGACGAAGGCGCCGGTCTCGTCCTGCTTCTTCTTCAGTTCGATCTCGTAGAGCCGGGCGCGCAACATGTCCCAGCAATTGGCGCGGTTCTGGTGCTGCGAGCGCTCGGTCTGGCAGGCGACCGCAATGCCGGTCGGCAGATGCGTGATGCGCACCGCGCTCTCGGTCTTGTTGACGTGCTGGCCGCCGGCGCCCGAGGCACGATAGACGTCGATGCGCACGTCCTTGTCGGGAATGTCGATCTCAATGGTCTGGTCGATCACCGGATAGACGGTGACCGATGAAAAACTGGTGTGCCGGCGGGCATTGGAATCGAACGGCGAGATGCGCACCAGGCGGTGCACGCCCTGCTCGCTCTTCAGCCAGCCATAGGCGTTGTCGCCCTTGACCTGCAGCGTCGCGGATTTGATGCCGGCACCCTCGCCTTCGCTCTCCTCGAGGAAATCGACCTTATAGCCGTGCTTCTCGGCCCAGCGCGTGTACATGCGCAGCAGCATCTGGGCCCAGTCCTGGCTCTCGGTGCCGCCGGCACCGGCGTGGATCTCCAGATAGGTGTCGTTGCCGTCGGCTTCGCCCGACAGCATCGACTGCAGGCGCTGGGTTTCGGCGCGCGCCTGCAAGCGCCGCAGCGAAGTCTCGGCATCGGCGACCATGGCGGCGTCGCTTTCGGCTTCGGCCATCTCGATCAGGCCGAGCGCGTCGGCGAGCTCGTTCTGCAGCGCGCGCACCGCGCCCAGCGACGCGTCCAGCTTCTGGCGCTCGCGCATCAGCTTCTGGGCGTTCTGCGGATTGTTCCAGATCGCGGGGTCTTCGGCCCTGGCGTTCAGCTCGTCGAGGCGGCGCAGCGCATTGTCCCAGTCAAAGATGCCTCCTCAGCAGGGCGACGGCCTGCTGGATGTCTTCAACCGTACGTTCGATCTCGGGGCGCATGGGATTCTCCGGCCGCTGATATAGAGACGGTTGCAGCGTTCGTAAAGTTGCTCAGTACAGCCCGCCATTGCCGGGGTCGACGGCGGCGGCAGCCGCGGCGGCGTCGGAAGCGGGACCGCCGGCGAAGGGCGAGGCGTCGCCGCCGATGTCGCTGTGCGGGGCGTCGGGCTCGCCGGGCGCGGTGTTGGGCTTGAAGACTTCGGGGATGCCGCCGCTCGACAGCGCGCCGCTGTGATAGTCGACCTTGACGATCTCGACGCCCGGCGCGGGCCGGAACGGAATGCCCGGTGTGTTGCTGAGCGCACCCTTCATGAAGTCGCGGAAGATCGGCGCGGAGACGGTGGCGCCCTGCTCGACGCCGCCGAGCGTGCGCGGATTGTCCATGCCGGCATAGACGCCGCAGACGAGGTCCGGCGAGAAACCGACGAACCAGACGTCCTTGGAGTCGTTCGAAGTGCCGGTCTTGCCGGCGAGGGGCTTGCCGACGGCGAGGATGGACCGACCGGTGCCGCGCAGCACGACACCTTCGAGCAGCGAGACGATCTGATAGGCGGTCTGCGGGTCGAGCACCTGCTCCCGGGTATCAGCGAGCAAGGGCTCCTGCTGGCCGTTCCAGCCGTCGAGGTTGCAGCCGTCGCAGTTGCGTCCGTCATGACGCCAGATGGTCTTGCCGTTGCGGTCCTGGATGCGGTCGATCAGCGACGGGATGACCTTCTTGCCGCCGTTGACGAACACGGCGTAGCCGGTGACCTGCTTGAGCAGCGTGGTCTCGCCCGAGCCGATCGAATTGGAGAGCAGCGGCGCCAGATGATCGTAGGCACCGAAGCGAATGGGGTACTGCACCACCTTGTCCATGCCGACAGCCTGCGCCAGGCGGATGGTCATCAGGTTTCGCGACAGCTCGATGCCGCGCCTGAGCGTCGTCATGCCGAGGAAGTGGCGCTCGAAATTCTTCGGCCGCCAGATATGGCCCGAGCCGTCGTTCATCTCGAACGGCGCGTCGAGCACCTTGCTGACCGGCGTGTAGCCGTTGTCGAGCGCGGCGGCGTAGACGTAAGGCTTAAACGACGAGCCGGTCTGGCGCATCGCCTGGAAGGCGCGGTCGAACTGGCTGGAGGCGTAGGAGAAGCCGCCAGAGAGAGCCAGGACGCGACCGGTGTGCGGATCCATCGCGACGATGCCGCCATTGATCTCGGGCACCTGGCGGATGCCGTAATTGCCGGCGGCGTCGGTCGGCTCGACATAGATGACGTCGCCGACGTTCACGACGTCCTGGGGTTTGGACGGCGCGGGGCCGGAGTAAGGCGTGTCTTTGGTCTGGCGGCGGGCCCAGGTCATCTCGCTCCACGGGATGGTCCCGGTGGTGCCGTCGGCCATGCCGATATGGGCGGTGTTGCCGTCGAAAGAGAGCACCACCGCGACGCGCCAGGTCTCGATGCCGGACTGGTTCTCGACGGCCTTTAGTGTGTCCTGCCAGTTGCCGGCGACGTTGATGTTGCTGATCGCGCCGCGCCAGCCGTGGCGACGGTCGTAGCGCACCAGGCCGGCCCGCAGGGCGTTTACGGCGTAGTTCTGCAGCGTGGTGTCGAGCGTCGAGCGCACCTGCAGACCGCCGTCATACAGCGCCTGCTCGCCGTAGCGGGCGTAAAGCTGGCGGCGCACTTCCTCGACGAAATAGTCGGCGTCCTGGGTCTGCGAGCCGACGGCGCGGGTCTGGGTGACCAGCGGCTCGGCAATGGCGTCGCGCGCCTGCTCGGGCGTGATGTATCCGTTCTGCTCCATCTGGCCGATGACCCAGTTTCGGCGGTCGAAGGCGGTCTTGTGGTTGCGCACCGGATCGTAGGCCGACGGCGCCTTGGGCAGCGCCGCGAGGAAAGCGACCTCGGCGACGTCGAGCTGGTCGAGCGACTTGCCGAAATAGTTCAGCGCCGCGGCGGCGACGCCATAGGAGTTCTCGCCGAGATAGATCTCGTTGAGATAGAGCTCGAGGATCTTGTCCTTGGAATAGGTCGCATCGATGCGGATGGCGAGGATGGCCTCGCGGATCTTGCGGGAGAACTTCACGTCGCTGTTGAGCAGGAAGTTCTTGGCCACCTGTTGGGTGATGGTCGAGGCGCCTTCCAGCCGCTTGTGCTGGAAGATGTTGAAGATGTCCTTGATCGCGGCGCGCGCGATGCCCGACGGATCGATGCCGGGGTGGTTGTAGAAATTCTTGTCCTCGGCCGAGGTGAAGGCCTCGGTGATCAGCTTGGGCACGAAGCCGATGGGCACGAAGATGCGCCGCTCGCGAGCATATTCGCCCAGCAACGTGCCGTCGCCGGCATAGACGCGGGTCGTCACCGGCGGCGTGTAGTCGCGTAGCGCCTCGACGCTCGGCAAGTCGCGGGTCACCGAATAGATGTAGATGACGGCGCCGAGCACGCCGGCCGCCGCGATCACGCCCAAACCCAGACTGAAGTACAAAAATATGCGGCGCAGGGTGCGCATGGGTGCCCTCTGATGACGCCTTCTTATCGGCCGATTGTGGCGCTGGGAAGGTATCTCATTGTTAAACGTCCCCTTAGGGGTAGGGCGAGGCGGCGACCGGGGTGAAAAAGCCGTCCACGGAGGCCGCCACGGCCCGGGCGACACCGTTGCGCCAGCGCACCGTGTTCATCTGGTCGGCGTCGCTTTGGTTGGAGAGGTAGCCCAGCTCGATCAGGACGGCCGGAACATCGGGGGCCTTGAGTACGACAAAGGCCGCGGCACGGTGCGGCTGACGCGGCAAAATGTCCGTCGCCGCCTGCAGCTGGGTGACGGCGCCCTGGGCGAAACGTGACGACCTGTTCATCGTGTCGCGTTGGGCGAGGTCGATCAGGATCGGCGCGATGGTCGAGTTCCCGCCGCCGAGATCGACACCGGCGATGACGTCCGACTGATTCTCCTTCTGCGCCAGCGCCGCGGCCTCGCGGTCGGAGCCGCGCTCGGACAGGGTGTAGATCGACAACCCGTTGACGCTCGCGTCCGGGTTCGAATCGGCGTGCAGCGAGATGAAGAGATCGGCATGCCAGGACCGGGCGATGTTCACCCGCTCCTTGAGCGGGATGTAGACGTCGCTGTCGCGGGTCAGATGGACCGTATAATTGCTGCGCCGGACCAGCTCGCGTCCCAGCCGCAGCGCTTCATCCAATACGAGATCTTTCTCCATCAAGCCATTGACGCCGCTGGTACCGGAGTCGATTCCGCCATGGCCGGCGTCGATCACGATGATGCGCTTCTCGAGGGCCGGCGGGGCGGGCGACGGCGCCGGGGGCAGCGCCGCGAGCTGCTCGGCGGCGGCCTCACGCGCCTTGAGATCGGCCGGCCAGCCGGCGGCGCGGTCGAACTGGTCCGCCGTCGTCGGGAACAGGTCGATGACGACGCGGTAGCCGTAGCCGCCGCTGGGCGGCAGGACGAGCGGGTCGCTCGCCTTCATCGCCTTGTTGAGATCGATCACGAAACGCGAATTGCCGGGCCGGAACAGGCCGTAGCGATAGCTTTTCACGGCACCGGTGCCGGTGGGCCGCGGCGGGCCGTCGAGGTGCCACTGCACCGCCGGCATGTCGATGACCACCCGATTTGGGTTTGCCAGCGTGAAGACCCGCATGGCGACGGGGTCGGAAACCTCGACCACGAAACGGGTGCGGTCGTCGTGCTCGCCGATGCGGACGCCCATGACGATGGGAACGGGGCCGACGGGGGGGGCGCCGGCGTGCGGAGGGAGCTTGGCCGCCGGCGTCTGGGCCGGCGGGCTCTCCTGGAGCAGCTTGGAGATGAGGTCGTCGGCCGCCTGGGAGGCGGATGGACCAGCCACCGCCCCACCCGCTAGCAGGAACGCCGCCACCAGACCCAGGGTTACGGCCAATCGGCGATTCATCCAGGAATGTCCGCGCTACGCCTGAGGAAACTGGGCGTAAACCATTTACGAATCCTTAGCACCTTCTATCTTTACATTGAATCCGTGGGTTCCCCTTGCCGTTGCGGGACCGGGACCCTACAACATGTTCATGCTGCGCCGACCGGTCACAGGGGTGACCGGATCAGACGGTGCAGTGGTCCGGAGATCGCGCCGGAAGGCTCCTCACAGCCCAGGCGCGGGAAATCCCTCCATTGCAGCAGCATCCCGACAGCCGGCCCGGCCGGCGATGAAGAATACCCAGTGATGACCGACACAGCGCGAGCCCTTTCCCCCGACCCCGCAGCAAGGCTGCAGGCGGCGAAGTGGCGGCGCTTGTCCCCAACAACGCGGTTCCAGCATCGCCCAGCGCCACGACGCGCGGCGGAGCGGCCGCTCGGAGAGTATTATGCCCAAGCGCATGCTTATCGACGCCAGTCACCCGGAGGAGACCCGGGTCGTCGTTCTCGACGGTAACAAGGTCGAAGAATTCGATTTCGAGGCCGCAACCAAGCGGCCGCTCAAAGGCAACATCTATCTTGCCAAGGTGACGCGCGTGGAGCCGTCGCTGCAGGCCGCCTTCGTCGAGTATGGCGGCAATCGGCAGGGCTTCCTCGCCTTCTCGGAAATCCATCCCGACTACTACCAGATCCCG
>Ga0206950_1078_pt1 | contig 23873 bp, 17 predicted proteins | sample Alteio_BWOrgHeat_41_FD_152954 | JGI IMG/M metagenome (GOLD analysis project Ga0206950, IMG submission 152954) | Enriched cells from forest soil in Barre Woods Harvard Forest LTER site, Petersham, Massachusetts, United States -... | ecosystem: Environmental > Terrestrial > Soil > Temperate forest >... | reverse complement strand
GTTCTAATAGAAGCAACAATTGCCGAAGTGACTCTCAACGATGCTTTGCAATATGGTACGCAATTTTATTTGAAGAACAGCGATATAAAGTACACGCTCGGAGCGACGCCGGTTTTTCCTGTTAGCTTTGCTGGATTCGCAGCTAGCGTGGCGCCGCATGTCATCATTCAGGCATTGTCTGACGTGACCCAAGTCAAGGTTCTATCGGCGCCGCGGCTGTTGGTCCTTGACAACGAGCCGGCTCATTTGCAGGTGGGCCAAGAAGTTCCGGCTGGGATCGGCAGCGATTTTGCCTCCCTCGGCGACAAATGGCTCGAGGATCTTGGCCAAGTCCTTGGCGACAGCAAAACGCAGCGCAATTACTTGGGAGCCTGCACCTAATGTATCGGGAGTTGGATTAGTCTGGGCTCCTACGGCCATCGGCACGACCGAATACAGGCCATTCTTCTGAACTAAAGTGGCTCCATTTTGATTGAGCATGGTCTCAAGGGCCGGCAATACCGCCGAGAGGGCAATCGGAGCGCCACTCTCAAAGGTCGCCGTCCCGTGCACGTTTGGATCGATGGTGTAATTGAGCTTTAGCGTTGTTCCGAGGATCGTTCGGGCTACCTCGCGAATGTCTGTATCGACAAAATTGAGCGTCACCTCGCTCGTTGGCCCTAAATTGCTGCCAGGTGACGTCGTAGCCGCTGCCGCCGGCGTTGGTACGCCGGTATCTTGGTAAACCGTGTGCCCGGTGCGATCTGCTGGGACCGCGCTGCTTAGCCGCGGGGGTGCCGCCTGCAAGCTGCCGGGCTGAGTTAGCGGCTCGAGAGACTCTGGCGGCTGCTGACAGCCAACGAGGAGCAGCGCCGTCGCGACGGTGAGGCGGCAGCTCCATTCTATCATCCTGCGCCTCAATGTTGCGGCTCCCGACCCTGGCCTCGGGAGCGAATGGGCACGGGTGGCGCCGGACCGGCGGACACCGGCGAATGGGAGGAATCGAGCTTTGGTTGCAACGTTTTAACCCCCCCTGGTCCCACTAAGGAGACTTCGCTCGGTGCAATGCTATCGACGCGCCAGCCGCTCACCGTCTCGCCTTCGTTTAGCACCAGCGGTTTTGACCCTTTTACATCGAAGATCGCCAGACGTTCATCAGCCGCGATGACAATTCCTGTAAGACGCGCACCGTCGAGTTCGAAGGTCCCGGAGATTATTTTTTCGGTGGTTTGCGGTGGACGCCGCGTTGAACTGAATAAGGGCCGGGCAAGGATGGCGGAGACCAATTGGGTTGGGTCTGTCTTCACCCTATCCGGCGCCGCCGAGGCGCTGTCGGCCTTCGGCGAAACAGTCGCCGGAGGAACGGAATGCGTCATTCCCACTCGCAGTTCGAGCAGGATCAACATGCCAAAAAACACGCTGCCGCCTAGCGACAGTAAAACTCGGCGATCAATCACGGTTGGGGCTCGTTCGATTTCGCGTCGACACGGAAACCGTAGACATCGACCGTCGCATCCAAACGCGCAACCTGAGTACTTCCCGCGCGCGATTGGACGCTGTGAATTTGCAAATTGTCTACGATGAGCGGCGTGGTGGACGTTTCGAGCCCAGAGAGAAAAGTCATCAACGACGGAAACGAACCGCTAAGCACAACCCTAAGTCCGACGCGTCGGTAATATTCTCGAATTTCCGGCGCCAGAGTCTCAGTGCTGGAGATTGATGCACCAGCTGATGCCGCCAGTTCTTCAACCCGGTTTTGCAGATTGGCCATCGCAATCGGGTCGCTAGAGCCCTGCAGCGTTGTCTGTTGGGCATCTGATGTGGTGTTTAATTCATTTGCTCTGGCGCGCAGCTGCGGCAGCTCCGCCGCAACTGCGGCAATCTTGTCTCGCAGCAACTCCCGGTTCGCTAGCAACAGTGAACGATCTGAATAAACCCCGAGTAGCGGCGCCGCAACCAAGGCATAAGCCGCGAGCGCTACGACGAAAGTCAGTGCCAGGGCCAAAAATCGGCCGGGTAAACCGCGAGGCAGCTTGGCTAAGCTTGTCATTCCATCTCCGCCGTGATGGAGAAGACCTCACCCTGGGAAGCTTCCAGGCGTGTCACAGGCGCGGAAAAAACCGGATTGCGGAACAGCGGATCGGCGGCGAGCGCGGCAATCAATCGCGCCGATGCATTCGACCTGCCGGTCATTGTCAATTTCTTCTGTCGAAGCTCTAACCCAGTCAAATACGTATCATCGGGGAAAAGCCGGGTTATTGCCGCCAGAGCATCGAGGGGAGGAACGGTTTTGCTTCGCTCCCCGGCGATGAAGCCGACGTTATTCGATAGCCGGTCGATTCTCTGACGCAACTTCTCCGCATCCGCAGCGGCAGGGCGCGCGTCAGCGATCTCACGATCTAACTGCGACAACGCAATGCTTTGGCGTATGAAGGGGATGGCTGCGGCAGCCACCGCCAGCACCGCGCAACACGCAGCCGCCGCCCACACCAATCTCCGCGGCACTAGATGATGCGAATGTCCACCCCGGATAAATATCAGCGATCTAGCCGATAGATCGCCGAGCACTTCAACGCGTGAGGGCGCGATACCGGCGCGTTTGAGAACGGCAAGGAAGGGGTCGAGATTCCGCCGCAGCACCATCGCCAAACGGACAGTAACGCGGCCGCGTTGCCGGTCGACTACTTCGATGCGGTGGTCCCAGTAAAGCTCATCCGCGCTGAACGGGGTTTGACGATCCATTTCAAATTCGAGGACTTGGCCCAGTTCACCTTGAGCCGCGAGGGGCAAATCAACCGTCTTTTCCAGCACGTCCCCGCGCACCAACCGGAGTATTGCCGGCATGCTCTCAATGCCCGGCAAGGTCCCCAGCTGTGGATTAGTAATTTTGAATTCTCCGAGCGGGGTTTCTCTTCCACCCCGCCGGACGACGATCGACATGGTATCGGGCCTGTGGTCGAGCGGTCCAATCGGGGTAATGATGAGCCCATCTGTATGCGTCGAGGTCCGGCGCCCCAACCACTCGGGCTGGAGTCCGCGAAGTTGCTCGAGCCACCAATTGAAAAGCGCGCGTATCACAGAGCTTTCCCCTAGTCGACGCAGCATGGGCGGCAATGCGGTCATAGCGACGGCGCTACGAGCAGGTCCGGCCAGCGACGAACGTCGCCTGTGGGAAAGACGAGCCGAACACGAATGAGATCCGGCGCGTAAAGGGCGTCCCAGCCGGTCTGCCAGCCGGGCGGCTGGCTTGGGCTTGGCGGGCCGCAATAGGCTAGCTCGATCCCCGCCACTCTTGGTATCAGATCGGTCTCTATCGGTGTTTGTGCGGGCACGCTGAACAGCTGATGTCGATATGGCGTCCAGACGAGGGTGAGCCGGTTGTGTTCGAAGGCCAGCCTCATATCGGCAAGGCGGGTAGTGCCGAAGCCGGTCGGCAATTCCCCGACAAAGGCGAAACTGTCGGTGCTGCCTTTCAGCCTCGCGATAGGTCTGCCGCCGGGCATCGGTATCCGGGTCAAAACTGTCCGCAAAACGCGCGCCGCCGAGTCCAATTCGGCTGTTTCGTTGAGATGCCGCTGCTGTGCGGCCCAAAGCGCCAGGCCGGCGCGGAGGCCATAGGTCAGCCCAACGACGAGAAACCCGAGGATCGCCAAGGCAATCAATACCTCTAGCAAGGTGAAGCCACCGTCGCGTCGCCGGCAGTCAAACCGTACCAGCGCCGTCATTGCGACCCCTCTAACGCGGTTAGCCGCTGGCTCTTCAGCACAACCGCGCGCTCGTGGTGATTGCTTGGCCAGGTAATCGAAACCTCGACGTCGAATAGCGAGACGATTGTCGCCGCGTTTCCCTCCTGCGACGGCAGCGAGCGGCTTGCTACTGGCCGAATGTGCAAGTGCCAACGATAGCCGCCGCCGTCGTCTCCCTCGCTATCCCCCTGCACCGTCCCGGCAGCGGCGCTAACCGCTGCGAGATGTGATTGCGCACGCTCGAGCGCCTCATCGGCTCGCGACGCCGTATCGACCGCGAATAGCCCGGTGCTGCCCGCTTGAAATAATGCGACAAAGGCCATGCTTGCGATTGCCAGCGCCACGACTGTCTCGAGGAGGCTGAAGCCGTGTTCACGAGCCATTGGCGATGCTCACTCGTCCGGTCAGCCAATCGATCCCTATTCTGATTTGCCGCTGGTTGTTAGCGAGCACGATGCGGCCCCCAGTCGTGCTTCCGTCCGGGTTGAAACGGATGTCCGCGACGCGTTCACTCTCGCGCTCGTTGGCGATTGTCAGAAGCTCCACGCGTAATTCGGGGGGAAGGCGACGAAGACCTCCGGTGCCGATGCGATATTGATGGCCTGGCAGATCGACGCTGACCACGACGGGCTGATTGCTCGCGATCGCTTGCGATCGCGCTAGGCGCAGATCAGCAGCCAGTTGAACAGCGGCGCCGTCAGCGCTCAAGGCCGCGTTGCCTATTGGCCGGTAGCTGGTAAAAAGAACCAAGGTTATTCCGAGTATCGCTAGGACCACGATCAGCTCGATCAAGGTGAAGCCCGCGGTTGGCGACATCTGTCGCGCCCCCGGTGGGTTACCCTGCGAGATCATTGAGGCTCAACATGGCGGTGACGAGGGCGCCGACAATTCCGGCGACGGCAAGCCCCATTACAATGGTGATGCACGGCACCGCGAGGGCGACGAGTCGCTGCACCATCAAGCGCGCCTGTTCGTCATGAATATCCGCCGCCTTTAGCGCCATCTCCGGCAGCCGGGCCGCCTCCTCGCCAAGCCGCAACAGGTGGATGGTCCGTGGCGGGAAAACACCGGTAGCGCCGAGCGGTCCCGACAGTCCGATGCCGCCTTTGGCCGCTAGCGCCACGCTTTCCACTGCTTCGGTCGCTGCTAGGTTGCCGACTGCGTCCTTAGCGATTGCCAGAGCCGGAATGAGCGCGACGCCATTCTGCAGCAGACCGCCGAGGGTCCGGGTCAGTCTCGCAGCGACTGTCTCTCTCAGAAGCCCGCCGACAATCGGAAGGCGGAGTAGCCAGCGATCGACCTTCAAGCGAAACACCGGTAGCGCGAGAGCTCGGCGGGCGAGCAACGCCGCTATGGCTAGCACGACAAGCGCCCAAGGCCCTGCGGCACCCGCCAGATGACCCGCGCCCATCAACATCCGCGTAGGAGCGGGAAGCTGCGCGCCCGCTTGCTGAAATATTGGCTCAAACTGCGGAAGAACGTAGTCGAGTAGAAAAAAGATCGAAATCACCGCCGCGATGATCAGCAATGTTGGGTACACCAAAGCCGAGCGGAGGTTGGCATTGAGACTCTGCTCGCGCTCGAGCAGGACGGCGAGGCGATCGAGTGTCGCCGGCAATGTTCCCCCGGCTTCCCCGGCGCGAACAAGCCCGACATAAAACCTTGAAAAACTTCGTGGCTCGCTGCCGAGAGCCGATGCAAGCGAGCTTCCGCCCCGCACACGATCGCGCACGGCGCCGAGAATATTCCTAGCCCGCGTGTTTCCAGCGTTTTCAACAACAAAGCGCAAAGCCCGGTCGAGATCCTGTCCAGCCTCGAGCATGATAGCGAGTTCCCGGGTGAACTCACTCAGCCTTGCCGCATCGAGACGCTGCCTTCCGGCAATATCGAATTGAAGCAATTCCGCCAATCGACCACGCCCGCCGGCGAGCTCCGCCCGCAACACGACATTCCCTTGGCGCTGAAGCTTCTCGACGATACTCGTCCGATCGGGCGCTTCCGTGACGCCTCGTATGACGTCACCGCCCGCGTTGACCGCCGACCACCGGAATTCAGTCATCTTGCCCCATTTATTAGTTTTTTAGGCGTCTGTGTGAATGCAGCGCACCACTTCCTCTATCGTCGTGTCGCCTTCGAGAACGGCGAGCAATCCGCCGTCGAACATCAACCGCATTCCATCCGCGACAGCAGCGCGCTCGATGACGCCGTCGTCGGCGCCGGCGCAAATCAGCCGCTCGATCTCTGGAGTTGGCACCAGCATCTCCCCTATTGCTCGGCGCCCTCGGTACCCGGTGCTTCGGCATTCGGGGCAACCTACAGCCCGATAGAGTGTAATGGGCTCTTCGGCGGTTAACCGCGCGAGACCAAATCGCTCGATCTGGGCGGTAGACGCTCGCTCTACTGCCTTGCAAGCGGGACAGAGCCGGCGAACAAGTCGCTGGGCCAAGACCGCCCTCAGCGTCGCGGTCAGCAGAAAGTCCTCGACCCCCATGTCGCGCAGACGCGTGACCGTGGCCGCGGCGGAATTCGTATGCAACGTTGACAGCACCAGGTGCCCGGTAAGCGCCGCCTGGATAGCGATCTGTGCGGTCTCAAGGTCCCTGATCTCGCCCACCATAATAACGTCGGGATCTTGACGGACGATCGACCGGAGCAGGGTGGCGAAGTTGAGACCGATCTGCGGCTTTACCTGGATCTGGTTGATCCCGGCGAGCTGGTACTCGATTGGGTCCTCGACCGTGACGACCATCCGCGAGACGGTGTTCAGCCTGAGGAGCCCCGTGTAGAGCGTCGTCGTCTTACCGCTGCCCGTCGGCCCCGTCACCAACACCAATCCATTTGGCAGCTGCAGTGAACGCTCAACTGCGACGCGGATATCCGGCGCAAATCCTAACCGGTCGTAGTCGAACTCGACGGCCGTATTGTCGAGTACGCGCAGCACCACCGTCTCGCCGTGCAGCGAGGGGATCGTCGATACCCGAAAATCAATCTCCCGCCCACGAACGGTCAACTTAATGCGCCCATCTTGCGGCAGCCGGCGCTCGGCGATGTCGAGGCGAGACATGATTTTAAGGCGCGAAATCACCGCCGCTTGTAGCCGAACCGGCGGAGACTCAACCTCGTGCAGGATACCATCGTAGCGGTAGCGCACCCGCAGCCGGTCGGCGAACGGTTCGATATGGATGTCCGAGGCCCGGGTCTCGACAGCACGAGCGATCATGTTGTTGACGAGCCGGATGACAGGCTCTTCGCTCGCCAGATCGCGCAGACGCTCGGCATCTTCCTCAAACGGGCCCGTATTGCTGGCCACTTCTTCAAGCAACGTCGTATCGCCTTGTTCGGTCTCGGAGTCGGGATAAATCCGCTCGAAGGCCGCCTCGAATTCGACGGGGATGGCAACTGCCGTCGCAACTGGCTGGCTCAGCGCCGCAGCCACAGCGTTGCGCGTGAATTCATCGAATGGATCGGTCATCGCGAGCACGGCGTGGCCTTCGCCAACCGCGATCGGCATGGCGCCCGCAGCTCTCAAAAACCTTGCTTTCAGGCGATCCGGGTAGAGTGGTGTTTCGGGATAATCCGTCGGCGATGCGAGGGGAGATCCAAGCAGTTTTGCCGTGGCTTCTGCCAAGCCGCGTTCGCTAAGGAGTCCAAGGCTTGTCAGTACCCGGTCGAGCCGCGCACCGGTTTCCGCTTCGACCCGCCGCGCTCGATCCAGCATCCGTAAATCGATTGTTCCGGCATCCACCAGGGCCATGCCGAGCTCTGACAGCGCTTCCGCTTGGCTTGGAGGATCCGCTATCTGTCTGGCCTCAAACGACATCGGCTGCCTACCGAGCAATGACCTCGGGAAACTTCTCGCGTCCAGCGGCAAAACCATGCCCCCGGATCGCCCAACGGCTGAAAGTCGCGATAGTTCCGTCACACGAAGATAATTTTCGGCGGTCAAATTGCGCAGGAAATGTGACACATTTACCGTCGTCTCGCGGCGGGAGGCTTCAATTACGAAGCGAGCTGTCTGGCGCTCCTGGCTTGGTGCATTGCTGATTTGGGCGATCGTGATCGTGCCCGATGCCGCAGCGGACCAGGTATTCTCCCGGCAAATGATCTGCCAGACGATTACCGATGCGGCAGCCGCCACCGGGCTCCCGGCGAGTTTCCTGGCACGATTATTGTGGACCGAAAGCGGCTTTCGCAGTTCAGTCATCAGCCCAACGGGCGCAATCGGCATCGCGCAGTTTATGCCCCAGACCGCCGCCGAGCGGGGCCTAGCCGATCCACGCGACCCGCTTGAGGCCATCTACAAGTCCGCGCGCCTACTCCTTGAGCTGAACCAGCATTTCGGCAATCTCGGGCTTGCCGCCGCCGCCTATAACGCCGGCGCGGCGCGCGTAACAAAATGGCTGCAAGGTCAAACGGGACTGTCCCTAGAGACCGAGGTGTACGTTCTCGCTATTACGGGCCGGCGCGCCGAAGACTGGGCCACGATGCGCGACACCCTAATCACCGCTAGCAGCTTTTCGCTTCCCCGCCTCGACTGCCTCGATCTCGGCACCGCGCAAGTGTCGCATCCGGGTCCCGTGGTCAAGCTTAACGACTGGCGATTGCGGCTCGACTCTCACCTTGCTGGCGCGATCAAGTTGTCGACCGAGCCTTTACATGCCGATTTGCGCGAGCCGCCATCGTCTAATATCTCCTTGCACGCGCAGACACTATCCTTGTGCAAAGCTTTCCGCGCGAGTGGCATCGCTTGTCAAGTGTTCGGCTACTAAGGTGTGTGACAGTATGTTGCGAAGGGCGCTGTCTGCCGACCACTCTAAAACGGCGGCGGTTCATCGGCGGAGGTTTTCGTGTTGCATGAAACACCTTCAGTTGGTGCGGGTGAAGGGACTTGAACCCCCACTTCCTTACGGAAAGCAGATTTTGAGCCTTCCTCGACCGCTTTAAGATCAGTAGTTTAACTCGATTAGGTGCGTTTTAGGTGCGTTCGCGCAGTGATTGCAACGTAGCGCAATTGTCCTGCAAACGCCAGCCTGCCCCTCGGCTCGCGCCGCTGCGCGTCGCCGTTGAAAAATTAGGAGCCTTGACCTGGAGGCGGTTGGCTTTCGCGGCGGTTCACGAGTCTGCAAGCCCCTGAAGTGTGGTTTGGAGCTTCTGGATTTCTGTCACGGCAAAATGGCATCCGTACGATTTGGCCAGCCTTTCCCCCAAATGCACAACGGGACGAGCATCAGCGTATTGCCGGCGCCGCATATAGATGTCCGAGAGCAACAGAAGTGCGTTCATCTTTCGCACGCGAAGATCGTGCGTACACGCTATTTCCAGACTTTGACGCGCTAGAGCGCTAGCCAGTCGGGTCTCGCCCTGTTTCATCAGTAGACGGGCCCGAAGAGCCGACACTTGAGTCGTGATGCGAGGCATTCCAACAACTCGGGCATAGCGATCAGCTTCATCGAGATCGTTATGTATCTCGGATGCCCTCCCGTTGGGGTCGAAACTTATCCAATGCTGCGCGCGCGCCAGAAGCGCGAGATGACGGACATCCTCGTGACAACCTTCCTGCGCCAGCGAAAGGGCGGCGTCTATCTTCTGCAGTGAAGCGGTGCGCAAGGCGAGATCAGTGTCAACCGCCAACGCTCGCAAAAGGTCGCCCAGATGCATCGAAAAAATCGCGGCGGCGCGCGACGCCCGCCGGTCTGTCAGCTGCTGTATGGTATTAAGGTAATACCGCTTAGCGACTTCAGCATTACCTGCCAAATGCTCAATCAGACCCAAATAGCCTTGCGCTATCAGCGTAGTGGTATCCTTCTCAACGGCGTATGTTATTATCCTCTCTAGATATTGTCGGGCCTCGGCCGCATGACCGCGCTCTATGTCCACGACGGCCTTATTGATTAAGATCCTCACATGCAGCGGCCGATCCTCATTCGGCTCTATTTCTTTCGCGGCTGCAAGCGCCATGGCAAAAAGAAAGTGGGCATCGGCGAGCGAGCCCTGCATTAGACTCAGAACACCGCACTCATTGTAGAGCCAGACGATTTCCTCAGCATAGAATGGTCCATCGCCCTTCTCCCAGATTGGCTGGTCGTCGCCGGTGCCAGTCTCCATCGCAGCCGCCGTTGTAAGCACCCAACGGACGATCCGCCGATAGTCTTCCAAATGCCCCGAATACGCTTCTCCTCCATCTCTCTGGTCTGGTGAAATGTCGAAACGCGCCAGCACGCCGACCGAATAGACAGAACGCATTATTCCATAAGCCGCCCGGAGCATCGCGGCCTTGAGGCGGGGCGATGCGCTAGGGGGAAATGCGCCGGGCACGCGGCTGCTATCGGCGTAAGCGGATAGAGCCGCGATCGTATCCATGATGCGGCGATGCCATTGCAAAGAAATTCTTGGAAGGTCATCCGGCTGAGATGCGAACAAGGAAACCGTGAATTGGTCGGCCTCCGCATATTCAATGTCGGGTGCACCCATTTGAGAAAATACATAACGCTGAATCAAACGATGGACGGTATATCGCGCCGCGTCCGTCTCGGGGGGAATGGATTTCACGCGAAAGACCAGGCACCGATTTACCGCCAGAGCAAGGACCTCTTTCACGACATATTGACAGTCTGCGGCAGCGTCTCGGCCCGTCCTCTCGCGTCCATAGAGATCGAGCAGCGCGACCGCCGCGTCGCTAATTCGCGGGCAGATCGCGAGGACTTCCGCATCGATGGGCTGCCCGATGATCGCAAGGTGCCAGATCACTTCCTTCATAAGTTCAAACATTTCGGTATTCGCCTGAGTGACGGCGATCCAGCCATTCGCGCCCTTCGGTTCCACATTCAATCTCATCGGAAGCGATTGGCCACGCATGTGATGCCGATTAAAAAGTGACATCGACTGATCGATCGCGATGACGGGCCTGTTTCGATCCGACGCGCCCGTCAGTCCTTCTATGACCCGTTCGAGAAACCGGTGAATGCGATTACTGACGGCTGTAACAGCGTCGACGGGAACCGCAGCGCCGTCAAATGCCGACGGCACTGTCCAGGTGAGCTCCGTGGAAATCTCATAGGCGGCCGCCAGAAGCAAAGTTATCGCAAACCGGTTTCGGCCCGTGGATTGATATAGCCGCCGCATAAGACGATCGAATTCGGACGCCGCACCGCTAATCAGAGAAGCCAACTCGCGGTCCGGCATTTTTGCTAATTGATTTAAGTATTTAGCGATACCACCGCATAGATATTTCCTAATTTCGGTGTCATTGTTCTTTTTGTTCAATATCTCTCGTCGATAAATATCATTTAAGAGATTCCAGAGCCCGTCTAGGCAACAGACAATAAATTTCTCCGAAGTCGTGCGGTGCTCAGCACTGGTCTTGGCAGAAGCAAAAAAGTTCGTAAGCCTAATTTCGTCCGCGCTGAGATCTTCGAGCGCCACTGCGATGCCCACCATGGCGATAGGTACAAATATACGGGCTGGCAATATTTCCGTTTCTTCACCTTCAACTTCTCGATATTTGCTCAGAATTTCGTACATAGCCTCACGAAATTCATAAGCTTCTACATCTTGGTAGAAATGTGCCGGGTAATGTTGTGGCGATTTCCAGTTCCCCGAACCTATCACTTGCACAGCATTGCGCGCGAGTAAGGTTGCGATCCGCGGGAAGAAGGCAGAAGCAAGGACTACCGCCCGTGTTTCGTGCAAGAAAAAAATCGCCGAGCCCCGCGCTTTTAAATCGACCGATGTGTTGTGAGCTTGTACGTGCGCCTGCGGCCTATCGCCATTCTTCACCTCTTCTATCGCGGGCAGTTGCGGCCGAGCGGAAAGAAATAGACGGCTGAACCTCTCTGTCTCCGTAACCCGGCTCTTTTCATTGGTCTGTACCCTCTTCAGTGGAAAGGCCTGCACTGGAGATTCGAAATCACAAAATTCATTAGGCACCCGGTCCTCATCTATCACGAATAAGAAATCGATCGGGGCAGATGCCGATTGCTCCTCGAGCAGGACATTTAAGACCTGGGTGATCTCAAAGTTCTTTGGCTTTCCCTCGCGACTAAACAGCAGGTCCAGTGAATTTATCGCCACCAGCACGCGATCACTTCGTGCCACGCTCTTACCGTAATCAGCCCAGCAGCGCAGTATCAAGCGGAGGCGCTCAGTCCTGTCCCTTGCAAGGGAACCCCAGCCGCGCTCGTTGAGTGACGCCGGTGACACGTCCCTTAGCCGCTCCTCAAGAAAATCGGCCAGCCTGTCAAAAACGGACATCACTTCGTGAGCGAATGATAGGTTGAAGAATGCAAGACCGCGCCAAACGCGGCCACGCGCTGAACCCGATAGGCTAGTCTCCTTTCGGAGACATCTCAGAAGATGCTCCAGGTAGCCCTTCTCATCCATCGCCTGAAGGGCCGAAAAGAAATGCCCTTTGCCGATTCCACGACGCGTCGCCACGAGAAGAAACCGCCGGCCAGGAGCTGCGCAAAAACTTTCAGCTTCAGATGCTTCCTGATAAAACCGCCCGTAGGGGGCTCCGCGTTCACCCTTGGCCGGGTCCGGCCGAAGCGACCAATGGTCGAGTGAATGCGTATCGATGAGCGCAAAGTCGGCCGCTAAATACGGATTCGAACCCCGCTTGATCGTACGCGGCACAGATCGTGTGTTTCTAGGGCTCGGGCGGCGTGACCAGGTTTTGCGCCATTCGTCCCAGTCCCAGCGGGCTCGAATCAGGCGAGCGCAAGTGAATGTCGCCAAAAGAGCATTTTCTACGCCTCTTAGTCCCGCGTCATAGGCTGCCGCTATGCGGCGAATACGGTCAACAAACTGTGGGGCGGCGAGGCCGTCCTCAGTCAGCGGCAGAGAGTTCAAGAAAGACAGAACCACATTAATAAACCTGACCTCTCTATCTACGTCGGGGTTACCGTCATAAACTGCGGGAATGCCTTCCAATATTGTTGGGATTTCCAGCGTCGGAAGCGCATTAGGATCCTGGGGATCCTTAATGAAATGACGACGCCACGCCTCATCTTCCTCTTCCTGAGGCTTGTCACCGGGTTCCCAGTGCAAGCCAAGCGGCCTGCCGAGTAATTTAGCGTTCTTATCCGCCGTGGCACTGGGGTCAGCTACGACAAGCAGATAACCCTTGATCTCCGCGATGGCGTTCTTGAGACCGGTCAAATGTACTGAACGATTGCTCTCGAGAGCCTCGCATTCGGCAAGCGCCAACGACAGCGCCTTCGTTACCTGAAGGACCCACGGGAGCCAGAAGGCGTGCTCCTTGTCGTAATGTTCGTCCGTGATCAAACTGAGCGGTTGGCGGACTGCCGCCGTTCCAAAGTGAATGGCGAAGACGCCGAAGCGGCCCAGCAAAGCGACTTTTTCTTCTGTGCAATATTGAATGCCGTATTTACCAGGGATAAGTGCAACACTCGCTCTGTCCCCGACGCGGGTGGGAGTCTCCATGAATTCGCGTAGAGGTCGCAGAATGTCATCCTCGCCCATATTCGAGCCGACGAAGAGAATCGGATTCGCCCCGAAAGCAAGCCTTATGGCGTCTTGGTCAAGATCGGCGTCGTTGTCGGTCCTTACATAGAGCCGTTGATAATCCGCTTCGGTCGCAACGATATTGCCGTTGATCCCAGAAGGCTCCGCCCGCCCGTGCAAATGCACTACATGGCAAGACCGACTTCTATCCTGTGCGGAGAATGCGACTAGATCCCCGGCCCGACCGCCTTCGAAGACGGTCGTCGAAAAAGTCCTGTGCATCGGGCCGCCAGCATGGGGCGAAGCCACAATTCCCTTTTGTCCGACTGCGCCAACGAAACCTTGATCGATGAGCATACGATCGATCTCGTGATCATAGTTCGTGGTCAGAAATCGTCCGATTTGAAGACGTTCCTGCAGCAGCAGCAGCGGATCTCTAAAACGTGGGATAAACTCGTGGCGCGAGAAGCCTTTCCGGGCCGTCGATGGAGCCGCTACTGTTGGTTCAATCGGCGTCATATATTTTTCGCGGATCGTCCTTAAAGCAGCCACTCGTTGTTCCTTCGGGAGAAACCTAAGGGCTATACCGAGGACGAAGCGATAAATTGGAAGTAACGGGGTGATATTTTTACCAGATCTCTGTAATTTAGGTTGCACGAATATTTCGCACACTCGATTTAATTCGTTGTTAGCGTCGGCACATTTATCTATATCGCAGATGGTCTGCAATGACTCCTCGGAATAAATTTGTAAACAGATGCGATTCCACATTTCGTCTAATTTTTCTTCCTGATGCAAGCTCGAGAAATATTCACTTGCGTCGTCTTCATGGACGGCCTCGGCGTCTTTGAGGATTTGCAAAGCGTGACCAAGGTCGTCAACGGTAAGATCCATGGCCCTCCGTCGGGTGTCTTTCCGCTCTGTTCGCTTGCGGGGAGCCATGTGATCGGCTGCTAGGGCCTTATCCAGTTGCTCGCAAAGCTGGAAAATTATTGGATAGCGTTCTGGCCGGACGTCGGCTCGCTGCGGTTGCAGCTCGTTCAGCGTACGTCGGATCTGCCGCACAACATCCTTAGTGCTGGGGCTGTGGAGGGCGTCCGGCCTTAGGGCATCTTCGGCCTCTTTAAGAACGATCCTCGACTCCGTGTCGACGAGAGATTTCCAACTAATGCGTCCGTAGGACATAGAAGTGCCCGCGCCCACGAACGCCACGACCCGCCCTATGTTTAGAGCCCTCGAGAGGATTGCCGTTGCATGAGTTTCGATCAGAAGCGGATTGAGAGAGTCAAGAACATAGGCGCCAGCAAAAGGCCAATCTTGGTACGGATTGTGCTCCCACCTGTAGGGCATTTCCCCTCCGCATCTCTGCACTTATCAATTTGATTGGTTTTTAAAGCACAACTTTCGAGGGTTTTCTAGACGACCCTGCCTTGTTCGAGTGCCGCACGCCGATTTTCAATTTGCGCGGCATGAGACACCACATTACACACCTCATCGTATCGACAGAGGCGTGTGGCTGGTGAGTGTTAACGCGCAAAGACGGTCGGGTGCGCATGCCAGAGCTCAATGCTTCCGGGAGGCACCACGGTAAACAAATGCTCATTCGCTGAAGCATGAAATTACGAACCACGTTTTGGCACACGACCAGTAATTCTGATCTCTCGTAAATAACATAACGGAGCGTCACCGTGTCCACCGGCTCAATAATCCATGATTTACCGCGCAAAAGGACCGGTAAAGCTCTTTCATGGATTGAGCAACAGACCGTATCAATATTGGCGGTTCTCGGTCTGGCTCTTTACGCCGGTTTCACCACGGCTGTTTCAGCACTCGAGTTCGGTGCCCAGTTTGCCGGAAGCATTCTTGTCGCAGAGGATGCCAGTGACAAAGCTATCTCGTGGTGGGACATATTCTATTTTAATTTCATCACCATTCTGACAGTCGGTTACGGTGACTTTCATCCAGTCTCATACGGAAAAGCATTGTCCATCATTGAAGCGCTTATTGGTGTTGGCTTATTTGGTTTTATTGTATCAATCCTGACCGTAAAAGCTCTTTTGCCACCCAGGAACACAATAGTATTTTCTCGAAACGCATTTTATTGTACGGAACCCGAATGTTTTCTGATCGTCTTTGTAAACACAACCAATAGAATTTTGGCCAATTTATCACTTAGTTGGTATTTTAAGCTAGAAGGTGACTGGGTAGTGAGACCAGCTATTACTGCGCCGCTGGTCACGAAATCGGTCCAGACCTTCTACTTAGAACGGGTCAGCCAAGGAGACCTCATTAACCGGCTGCGAGAAGGAGATTGTTTACGAGTAGGTCTGAGTGCGGCAATGGGCTTTTCTAACTTCTCTACCCACGTTCAATATTCAACCGACAACGTTCTAGTGATAGCCAATCGACAAGATTTAATCGACTTTTTTGAGCCTCGTTGGGACCCGGATTTCGGCGCTCCATCTTTTTTGAAAGCATTCCATTATGGATGTGACGCGTCGGCTCCGACTCTTGCGGCCTCTGTCGAAGAGGCACGCCGCTCACGGTCTGATACTTTTTACTGGCAAGACGCCTGATCGTATCGGCGGGTGCCACTTTTTGCCGCGGGACTCGAAGCCTTTTCTGCCCCAGATCAGCGGTCTGTTTTCAATGCCCGCTCAAGGCAGTACTGGCTAATATCAAAAGCTTAGCCGCATCGCCTGGTGATTTTGAGCCTTCCCCGACACTAACAAAATCAACAGCTTAGTATCTTTAGGGGCGTTCTAGGTGCGTTGAGATGGTTATCAAAATGTAGCGCATACGTCGTTCGAACGCCACGTCTGCACAGAAGCCCCCTGGTTAGGGCCGCAGCCTCGGACCAGTTTGAAATTTCTTATTGAAGTTTGTAAATTTCGAAACTGAAACTCAATTTCTAATCGAGCTCTAGCTGTATGCCGGAGTGACGTAAATGAAGCGCGTATTTCTGCTGGTAAGGTTCCGCCTCGTTGCGGCCATCGATAGTTAGCCAAGGACTGAACTTGATCCTGAAGCGGTAGTACAGCGGCAATCCTAGAAAACGCTGGCGTACTCTGAAGTCCCGCCATAGCCACGCGCTCGCTGCGGTGATGATTTGACGTGCCGAAGCCAGTTAGCCCCCTAATCAGCAGCTGCCAGCTGAATGGGCCGGCGGATGTCCACGATTGTAACGCCATCGCCGACGTGTTCGTCCTCGAACCGTTTCAGGTAATCTCGTGCCGCAGCAGCGAAATCATTCAGTGTCAGATTCGCAGCTAGTCTCCCGCATATCTCCTCGATCACATACGCGCCGAGAGAGCGATAACTTTCGAATTGCGACTCCCCGAACCACTGATTAAGCGTGCTCTCGTGGGGAAACTTGGCGTTTGCAGCGGCGTAGGCGCGCACGTCTGCCGGTTCGGAAATTCCGTAAAATCCGGGTTTGAAATAAACGATTATGCCAGGCTTCCCTTCTGGATAAAAGATGCTGCCAACCGCGCAATAGACCCCCGCAGCCGCGGCGTCGCTGCGTTTTCGCACGTGGATGCGCTCAAATTCGATTTTCACCCCCAGGTCGATGGCGACCTTACGGACAGCGTTGCCCAGATCCTCTAAGGTGCAATTGGGGTCCGCACCGGCGTCGCTGACAACGATCGTTCGGCAGCGTCGTCGCACCATTTCGTAAATCCCCAAATTTTCGAAATGGCCTCCATCGGACAAGTAGACCCAAGGTTCGCGATCGTCCGTTTGGCCGAGGGCCTCCTCCAGAAAGAGCCGCCAACTGGCGCTCGGACCACGATGACGCCAACTCGATTTATGTCTCGGGTTGCCGAGCCACCATCCGAGGCGCACATTCGCCAGCATCATCAGAAAGCTGGTTATTGGAGATGAGTGATAGCCCCAATTTGGACTAACTGCCGCACCGGAAATCGCCATGGCGGTCCCGAGGGAAATACTGCGGTTTGTCGGATCATCACCTTGCCAGGGGCCAACGGCGCAACGCGCCGATGGTCGATAGCAAACCCGGTCAGCACCCGTGAACAACGGTGTACAGATAAAGGGCTCCGCCTTGCGTTCCTGCCATGCGAGGTTGTGGGTCGCCAAGACGTTAAGTGAGATGTTTAGAACCGGATAAAGGAATCCAGAGATCTCGCCTTGCCCCTCCTGGTTTTTTTCGGCCAAAATTCGATCTACCAACTTCGCCAACGGAATATTATCGCGGCTTGAAAACCCATCAAACCTGTCCCGCGCTTCACTGGGTCCCATATTGGACGCTCCCAGGAACGTCTTTACTAAGCGGTTCCGGTAAAGGGCGTGTAGTGAAAACCCGTTGACGTTAACCAACATTGAAATGGTGCTACTCACGACTATGAGGACCACACACACGCCGGCAAGAAACGCTGCGTCGGAGAAGGCCCCAAGGACCCAGTTTGCAAGATTGAGATGCGGCAGCAGTTCACCCAACCGCTCTATAAAGAGCCGGTCTAGTTCCGCAAGTGCCGCGCTAGCTCCGAGAATGAAGAGGATAGAAAGGAGCGTAACGAGCCCGGTGAGCGGCGTTTTGTCCTTCGCCGTAGCTGCCGCGGTCGCTCGGGTCATCGGGGCCAGGGCGCCCAAAATAGCGAGAATACCGACGCCGGCCACGGCCGACTTCACGACTTTTCCCCCTGCCTGTATCGTCCCCCAGCCGAACAAGTCGATCCACGCGAAAACGAAGTAGAAAACGGCAACAGCCCCAAACCACCCTGCGGCTCGGGCGAGCCATTCGCCATCCTGCTCACTGTATGGAAGACGGCTAGTTGCCCCGACGTAAATGGTCTCCCCCAACAGAAACGATAAGAGTATCCAGGGCGGCCCGCACACAACAAACATCTGAGTGAGTCTAATTTGTTCCCGATCGGCCATCCAAACCTTAAAAAGCTGTGCACCGGCGCCTACTAGCGCGCCAGTACAAATTCCGGCGGCCGCCCAACCGATCAGCTCCAGGAGGAAAGCCCAGTTGTCAAACCTCTGGGTGTCACGTTCGCGTGGGGCTGCCCATATGGCGGCGATTATACGCGCCGAGAGGTAGATAGCCGCGCCAAGGAACGCCCAGCGGGCGAGGTCTGCCGTCGGGCGGATTAGTCGCGGCAACCATGACGCCGTGGCCCCGGTGAGCAGTAGGACGCCCGCCAAAACCGGAGCCAGAATGCGGGATAAGAATCGAGTTTGCGTGAGGGCGGATCGCCCACCCGCCGGGCGATTGTACGCTGAAACGGCGAACCCAATCACAATGAGGATCACGGCAGCGCTGTCTGCCCATGAACGCCAAGCTGACCATTTTAGGATGTCCTTAAGCTGGGTGAGATGCTCACCGTCGATTTGCGGCACCCAGACATATTCTCCGAAGAGTGCGACGAGAGAGGATCCGGCTTCTCCCTGTTGCATACCGATTAGAAATGCTTGAATGATCTGAGGCAGCAGAAGGATGCCGAGGAAAAGCGGGAGGAACACGAGCCAATTAAGAAGTAGGTTGCGGATGACCGCTGCAAGCGCGGTCCATGTGTCAGCCGAGCCGAGCCCAACTTTCGGGGTCAGGAAGTTCTGATTGAACCGCATCCGCTGAAGCGGCAGCGGCTCGTCGAACTCCCCAAAATTCCGTGTGCGCAGTCCCGCCACTGCCTTCATAATCCCGGCGCGTTGCCGCCAAGCAGTCAGCCAGCTTCCGATATAACCGCCCCCAGAGACGGTGGAGAGATAATGAAACTGCTGTAGCAGGCCCCGCCGTGCAAGACCTTGCAGAATTCCGAGCGCGAAGGCTGCGCTGCGGATGCCGCCGCCGGAGAGGCACAGTGCCGACTGTCCGGGATCCGGCAAGCAATGGACCGACCAAGCATGGATTGCGAGTTTTTCAGCCTTGTCGCTATCGTGTGGCAGCCCAGCGATCGCCTGTTCGATAAGCCCAGCGCGAATGGCGTCGTCCTTCAACTCCGCCGGATCCCAACGGTTATTGCCGTGGATGAGCTTGAACTCGCTTTCGAGAACCTCACCAGTATGGAAGGGTTTGTCACGATCAGGGGGTTGATGTGCATCGGCAGGATTTGAGGCTTGCTCCACCATCAAGGAACTCCCCGGTGTCTGTTGAGCTCCAACCGCTTGAACGCAAATCGTAGATTTGTGCCATGGGATGAAAGTAATCAGTGAAAGATCGATGCTCACGCCGACCGGAACTGAGTGTTCTCTCGCCTACCCCGATCGGCATGCAGTTGCGGACCCCGGCCGAGCCGCAGCCAGCCTTAAGCATTTGGCGTTCTACCGCTCACACTTGCTCCGAAACGATCTGCGGACAGCCTTCGACCTCGACATCGGAGAAGTCCCGCCGCTGCCGCTTTCGTGCCGCAACTGCATAATGCCCGAGCCGTCGCATCTGATCGGTATTGGGTTTGACCGTCGCGGCGAAGCGGGCCCAGTCGCATTCGCGCATCTCCTCAGCTTCCACCACCTCGTAAGCCGGATTGCGGTAACATTCCTGCCGAACCGGCTGGACCTGGAAGAGCGGTCGGCGCATGTGAAATTCAACCGAAGCATTCGTCCGGGTCAGCCGGATGTTGGTAAATAGCGGACCGGACCATGACTCGGTTTCGACGATCCCTTCCAGGTTTCGATAAGGCTGCATCTTCTGATAATTGGCGACGCCGCGGGAGAGCAGTGCCCACCCCGGCGCGGTTCGCGCTAGGTACCCGCTCCAAATTTGCACCGCGCCGGGCGAGCTGCCCGGCACCAGAAACGGTGGGGCCAAATCAGCGAGGTCCGGCGGCGCCATCGCCGCGAACCTCTTCCGGAAGTCCGGAAACTGCACGCCGCGCAGTGGCTCCCAGCCGCTCGACTTATCGTCGGTCCAGAACACCTCGTCATCAATCAGCATCAACGCGAAGTTCATCGGCGGAAACAAGTACCAGCCGAAGCCGGACGCGCTGGCGACGGCCTCGCAATAGCGGTAGGCGTTGACCGGCAACGTGCCATGCGCCGAACGGTCGGCCGGCTGCGGCGCCGGGATGCCGGGAATCAGCCGATAGAATTGGCAGATTGTACCCTTCAGGTCTTTTCCCATGAGGCATGCCTCCACACCGCAGCCGAAACCATTCGCGCTTGTCAGCGCGAAAAGCCCGAGGTGATCCAACCATCGCCGAGCCGGACTTTGCCGGTGTCAACGGTCTTCTGGTCCGGCTGACGCAGCGGCGGGAACTCTGCGGTAACCCAGCCGTCACCCATCCGGACTTTGCCGCTGTCAACGGTGCGCGCGGCCGATTGCCGCCACACGACGCTCGGACTGCGTTTTGTCTTCGATACCATGCTCGTCCTCCTTCGGCCGGCAAAACTGCCAGGCGCAGGAGGCTGACAGCGCGCGCGGGAAGCGCCCCGTGAAGCGAACCGGAAAAAATCCGAAAAATTCGAGGTATTAGGAGGCCTGGATTCCGCCGGCCGCAAAGGCGCGGTAGTAGAGCTCGCCACGCGGTCCGGCATAGGCGGGAGAGTGGCGGCGGAAATTGTCGAGGGTAAAGCTCGGTTCCCGGAGGCGCAGCTGGTGCGCCGGCACCTGCGCTTCAGCCTCACGCCCGGACAACACCAGCGCGACAATCAGCGATTTGTACCCCGTCGTGTAGTTCGGGTTCTCACGTACGCAGCGCCACGAAAACTCGATCGCCCGACCGAATTGTTCGGCCGCGATATAGGCGATAGTGGCGCAGCCGCTGTACAGAAACATCATTGGATCGTAGGGGGAAAGCGTCATCGCTCGGTTTATGTCGGCGACGGCACGCTCCCCTTCCACCAGCCAAGAATGCGTGTAAGCGCGCCACAGCCAAGAGCGTGGCGCGTTCGGATTCACCTCCAGCGCTGCTTCAAACGACGCGAGCGCCTGCCTAAAATCCTTGCGAAGATACGCGGCGATGTGCCCCTGGAGCGCCAGCGCCAGCGGCTCGCTCACGTCGCACTCGATGGCGCGCGCTGCATATTCTTCCGCCAGCGCCGTATCTGTCGCCGGATCAGCGGAATACCCCTGCCCAACGCGCAGCACATACCAATGAGCCAACCAGGCTAGGAGCCGTGCGTGGTTCGGCTGATGGCTGAGCGCCTGCTTGAGCAGCTTCTCCGCCGTTTCAAACTCCACCCGCGACGGCCGATGCATGCAGTCTTGAGCCCGCAAAAATAAATCATACGCCGTCTGATCCTCGCGGCGCTTGCCCGCAGCTCGGGTGAGTTCGCTGCTCCATACATTGGGGGCGACGGTACGCACAACCTTCTCTGCCACCCGACTCTGCATTTCCAGCAGGTCAGAAAATCTTTCGTCAAACCGCGATCGCCAGAGCGGTAGGTCATCGGACGTATCGAGCAGCTCGACCATCAAGCGCAGCCGGTCGCCGATAATCCGCACGCTCCCCGACAGTGCGTAACGGACGCCAAATGCATCGCCGATCTCGCGCGGCGAGCGGTCATACTGGCGGAATGCGGCGGTCGATAGCCGCGACACTACTAAAAAGCTCGGCACCCGCGAAATCGTCTCGATCAAATCCTCGACCAAGCCGTCCGCGACGAAAGCATGCCTGCGGTCGGTTGAGAGATTGCGGAACGGCAGCACCGCGATCGAGGGCTCGACATATCGCTCTGCACCAACCTGCTCGGCGGTGCCACTTGGCCCCCGGATGGTCATGCCGCTCCGGGGTGCGGCTGGCATCGGAACCCGCTCCGCCTTTGGACGCGACCGCAGCCGTATGGCCTCGGCAAGCGTTACCGTTTGCTCTGACGGAAAGAGGAGGTAACTCTTCTCCAGCATCATGCGGAAGCGCTCGAACTCCCGGATCGCGCTTGGCGAGTCGCCAAGGTCCACCAGCGACACCATCAGATGACGGAGCGCCCCTTCGTCACTTTCGACGACGTTGAGCAGCTTGCGCGCACTCTCGGCGCGCAAGTCAGGCGACGCTTTCTGTGCAACCCGATCCTCAAGCTCGCGCACCAAATCAAGGCGCCAATGCTCTTCGTAGCGAGCCCGCTCCGCGGCTATCCAGGCATCGAACGAAGAACTGAGGCCGTGCAGACTGCGGAGCAACTGGTCGGGCGGTGCCGGCGTGTCAACGGCATCGATCCAGACGTCACGAAGGTCGAGCCGGGCCGTTTCGTGATCCCTCTCCAGAGACCAGCTCAACCGCTGCAGGTCGAACATCGCGTGTCGGAGGCTCTCCCGCGCATTAGACTCCGGGACGCCGTCCCAAATCACCCCGGCAACTCGACTGCGCGCTAGGCGCCGACCATCAGCGAGACAAAGATAAGCCAATAACGCCTGCGATTTCCGCAGGTGCGGCAGCATATTTCCGCCGTCCACTGCCTCCGCACGCATGTCGCCGAGGAGAAAAACGCGCGGCCGTCTCTGAGGTTTGACCTCTCTAGGTTCGAATGACCTCCGTCTTACCAACTGAGTGACGTTGTCCACCGCGCGTCCCTTCGCGCCGAAAAAGGATAGCGGTACCCTATCCTCTAGCTCTCCTGGCGCAGCTCGCCACTTAAGCACAAACCCGGCGACTCTCCGCTACTTTTCTAACACTGCCGCCTGCAGACTGCTCTGCCGTATCTCTCTGATTACAGCATGCGCCTCCACGTTCGAGATACCCAGATTTTTTCACGTTTTTCTTCACGCTTCTGTTGCCGGTCAGCCGCGCCCAATTTCGCTCAACAGTCGCAGTGGCGGCAGTAAGGAGCGGGAAGGTGGAATTTTCGATCAACGGCGAAGGACGATCGACGGCTCCATGCGACATCGCTGCTAATGATGCGGTGTGGCGCGCCGGCTTGATGCCTCTGCATCAGGTTGATGCGGATTCCGTCGTCATCCGGCTGCACCCGGACCTAGTTGACCAGCAAATCCATCCCTTGCCCGGCGTGCGGGCAGCTCAGATTGCCATTACGCGGCCTACTGGGACGGCACAAACCTCTCGTCGTCGTGCCGCCGCTGCGGTCATCCGGTCACCGATGACCGCCAAGGGTCCCCTGCTCAGGGAGTAGCAAATGCGGTATGTGGTGCTCGGCCTTGCCATATTGACTTTAGCGGGATGCAACACCTTCGAAGATGATGCTCAACGAGCATTCTCGCGAACGGGCACCTTCAATTTGCCAGCGGCCTTCACAACCGCCGACGCGCGCATCGTTACCCAGCGGATCCACCCAGCTACTGGCAAGGAAGTCGTTTGCACTGAGCCAAGTCCGGACGTTGCTAAGGCAATATCAACCGCCTTTGCACTGAGCGCGCAAGGCACCAACGGCACCGCGAATGGCGGCCTTGCAACCTCGACCGGCTCGGCTGAAGCAGTCGCCGAATTGGCCGGAAGGAGTACGGCGCTTCTCGGATTGCGTGATGGGCTATTTCAGGCCTGTCAAGCCTACGCCAATGGCGCCATAGGCGCGGATATGTATGCGCTCATCATCTCCCACTACGGCCAGTTGATGACGACGTTGTTCCTCGGCCAGGACATTTCTGGAATGCCGCAACCGTTGGGGGCTGCCCAAAGCCCCGGGATCACCGCGACGGCTACCGCCGCTCCAGGCAGCACCAGTGGTAGCCCGACCACCACCGTTACGGTCCCTGGAGGTACGTCGCCTGGTTCGATTGCCGGAACCCCACCAGTCATAGTCCCGGGCGCGGCCAATGCTGTGGTTCGCTTAAAC
>Ga0206950_1077_pt1 | contig 23926 bp, 18 predicted proteins | sample Alteio_BWOrgHeat_41_FD_152954 | JGI IMG/M metagenome (GOLD analysis project Ga0206950, IMG submission 152954) | Enriched cells from forest soil in Barre Woods Harvard Forest LTER site, Petersham, Massachusetts, United States -... | ecosystem: Environmental > Terrestrial > Soil > Temperate forest >... | reverse complement strand
AGTTAGAACCGGTATCCAATGTGTGCGACGCCGGATTGTTGAGCACACCGAGAATAGAAAGCGGTCCCGTAAGCGTCGTCGTGAACGCGCCGGTTAACGTTAACCCGGGCACGGCGGTGCTGCCCGTACCGCCGAGTGTTCCCGCCACGCCGCCCAAGGTGAGCGTCGCCGTCGAGAATCCAGTCACGGTTCCGGCATTGCCCAGCGATCCACCGCTGATTAACGTGTCGCCTTCCAAATCCAATGTACCGCCCGCCGCGACCTGGGGAATTCCCACAATCGTCATCGATGATCCGCCCGCGACCTGCAATGTTCCGGAATTAACAATAATCATCGACGATACCGTGACCGCGTTGGTATCCGTCACCCAACTTCCGGAGCCGGAGATAATAAGTTTCCAGAACGGATCGTCGCTGGTGCGAATGCGCGAGCCCGTGCCACTGCCGGTGAACGTGACGCTCGAATTGTTGACGACAAAACTTCCGCCCGTGCTGATCCATTCGGCGCCGACGGCGATGCCGTTGTTGTTGAGACCGCTTTTGGTATTGAGCGTGCCGGCCGTCAACGTTAAATTATCAAGCACCGTCATCGAATCCTGCATGACCCACGTGCCGCCCGCGCCGTTAAACGTGACGTCATAGAGCGGATTGTTCGCCGATGTAATTCCGTTTGTTCCGGAGGTACCGATAAAATTGACGGTGTGAGCACCGTTTAGAAATTTCCCGCTGATCAATGTAAACGCTTGCTTGACGGAAATATCGTTGTTGGGCGTGAACGTCGCAGCGGCGCCGCCCGCCATCGAAATATTCTGATAAGTCCACGTGGAATAAATCGTCGCCACGCCGCTGGGCGCATTGTAAGTGACGGTTGAACCGACGATGTCGTCCGGCGCCGTTGTGACGTTTTCCACACCTTGTAAGACGAGAATGCCGGCGTTGCTTAAACTGGAAATTTGCAGATCAAATCCGTTCAGCGTCAAACTCGATGTCGCGACGATCGACACCGTCGAGGTAATAACGTTGGCCGTCAAGGTTGGCATGTGCGTCGCCGTCGATACAATCAGCGCTTTATCGCCGACTCCGGGGACGATGGAATCCCAGTTGTTGATATTACTCCAATCCGTATTCACACTGCCCCACCACGTGCGCATGCTGGTGCCGAAATTCCAATTGCGATCGTTACCGGAGTTGGTGCTGTTGGTCGGCACAATTAGGTCTCCCAATCGCGCGTCGGAATCTTGGACGTCCGCTTGCGACACCGTTTCGCTACCGGTGGCGGATAATTCCCACGCTTGGCCGGGAGTTGTCGATCGCAAACGAATCGGATTGCCCGACGCGCCGGTACAGGTCCACACATCGGAGACGTATGTCGTCGCGCCGTTTTGGAAAGTGACGGTCAACCCGGGCGTCGCGATCGTGAAATCGAAGAACGTGCTCGAACCGGTAATTGTCGCCGTGCTGTTGACGACGACCGTTCCGGTCTGCGGGGTAAAGGTTCCGCCATTATTAGCGAACCAACTGGAAATGGTGACTTGATAATCGCTCGCGCTGACATCCAATGTATGCGTCGCATTGATGGTCGCCGATCCCAAGAAAACGACCGGTCCGCCCAAGGTGGTGGTGCCCGCGCCGGTCATCGTGAAAATCGGCAGCGTCGTCGAACCCGCGCCGCCTAAGGTGCCGGCGCCATTCAGCGTAATAGTCGGACTGCTCGAGCCGCCCATGGTTCCATCGTTGGTTAAATCTCCGCCGCTGATCAGGACGTTGGCGTTGACATTAAATGTGGAACCGCTATTGATATCCACGTCGCCGACGACCGTCAACGTACTCCCGCCGACGTTGAACGTGCCGCCGTTCATAATCAGGTTGTTGACGACGGTGACGGGATTGATGCTGTCGCGCCAAACGCCGCCGCTGAATCCGAGAATATAGAAGTCCGAATTATTTGTCGTGATCAGCCCGTTGGCCGTGCTGCCGGCAAACGTGACGCTACTGGTGTGCGCGGTGAACACGCCGGAGTTGATCCAATTACCTTGCATCGTAATGTTGTAATTACTGGCGCTCGTATCCAAGGTGTGCGTCGCGACGTTGCTGAACGAACCGAGCAACGTAATGGGACCGGTGAGCGTCGTAATTTTCGACGCGACCGCCAACGACAGATTGGGAAGCACCGTGCTTCCCGTACCGCCTAAAATTCCGCCGCCGGACATCGTGACGGTGGGCGTGCTTAAACTGGCGATGATTCCGGAATTGGTGATGGAGCTGCCGTTCACACTGATGTCTTCGTAAATATCCAGTTCGCCTAAGGCGGTGACATTGAGGCTTCCGATGGTCGTCAAGGATGTTCCAGCGACTAGGAAATTACCGTTGTCGACAAAGACGTTGCTCGACACCGTAATGGGATTGGTCAAGGGAACCCAGGTACCCGCGCCGTTAAAACGTAAGTTATAAAAATCCGAACCGCTCGTTTGAATGGGGACGTTGTTGCCGCCGCTGTCAAACGTGACGCTGCCGGAACGCGCCGTGAACGTTCCGGAGTTGGCCCATTGGCTCGAAACCGTGATCGCAAAATTGCTGGCGCTGACATCCAAGGTGTGCGTCGACGCATTGGTGATTCCGCCGCGCGCGACGATCGATCCTGCGAGCGTGGTTATTTTGCTGCCTGTAATGAGCGAAAGGGCCGGCAGCACGGTGCTCCCGGTCCCACCGATTAATCCTGTTCCTGAGACGGTAACGGTCGGCGTACTCAAACTCGTAATCGTTCCCGTGTTGGTGACGGAACTGCCGTTCACGAGCATATCGTTTTCAATATCGAGCACGCCGGGCGAGGTGACGATCATGCTGCCGGTCGCCATCGTGAGCGAAGAACCGATCAAATTAAACGTTCCGCCGTTCACATACACGTTGCTTGATACGGTGATTGGGCTGGAGGCGGGCAGCCAGTTTCCCGTGCCGTTAAAGCGGATGCCGTAAAAATCGGATCCATGCGTGGCGATGGTGGCGTTCGTCGTGGCGCCGGTAAACGTGACGCTACCGGAGCGTGCATTGTACGTTCCCGCATTCGTCCAATTACTGGATACGGTAATCGAGAAATTGCTCGCGCTGACATCCAACGTATGGTTCAACGCATTCAGCAATCCGCCTTGGATCGTGATGGAATTTCCCAGCGTTGTCGTCACGGCGTTGGTTAAAGAAAGACTGGGCAACGTCATGCGCCCCGACGCGCCGCCCAGCGTTGAAGTGCCCGACATCGTCACGGTCGCCGTACTGTTGGCATTGGTTACCGCCGCTGTTTGCGTCACAAAATTGGCGCCGATGAGCAAATCTTCATTGATCGTCAACGTCGATCCCGCCGTCAGAATAAAATCACCCGCGACCGACATCGACGTATTGGAGAGCGTAAAATTACCGCCCAGCATCGTCGTGAAACTTGAAACGGTAATGGGATCGGTCATGTTCGTCCAACCGCCGCTGACGCCGGAAAAAATGAGTTTGTAAAACGGATCATTGCCCGCATCGATACTGTGTCCACCCGTGGTCGATAAAAAAGTGACGGAACTCGTGTTGGCGTTAAAATTGGCGGATAACGATGAGAACCAATTTCCGTTCACCGTAATGCTCGAGGTGCGCGCGTAAAAAGTTCCATTGTTCAGCGTGAAATTTTGTTGAACCGTAAGCGTGCGCGTAGAAAGATCGATATATCCGGTGTAGCCGCCGATGGCAGAGGTGCTAATGGTCAGGGATGAAACAGAAACGGCGGCTGTGAAAATACACGGCGTCGCTTTTTTCGCATCGAAAATTGCTTGATCGCCATTGCCCGGAATACTCGCGCCGGAACTGCCGCCGGACGTCGTTGACCAACTGGTGGTGGCGGACCAAGTGCCGGAAGAACCGGCCGCCACCCAAAACCGATCGGCCGCGTCCGCGTGTCCAAGGCAAGAAAAAATCGCGGCCAGCCATGCTAGTTTTTTGAGTCCCATGGAGTGGGACTAGTTTTGACTAAACGCCGCGATTATTCAATGGCTTTTACGTCGACAAGCCTCCCACAATAACGCCTCTAGAAATACGCAAAGTTGGCAGGCCGTCGGAGACGGGCGCGCCCTGGCCGTCTTTCCCGCAAGTACCGACGGACCACCCTATATCAGACCCCACCAAATCGATGTTTTTTAGGACTTCCGGCCCATTTCCGAGTAGATTGGCCGATTTAATTAATGGTCCCGCCTTACCCTCATTAATAAGGAAGGCCTCTTCAACCTCAAATACAAAATCGCCCGTCGCCGGTTCGACTTGGCCGCCGCCCATTTTAGTCACCAAAAGACCGTTCGAGACCGAACGCAAAATCATCTGCGGATCATCCGGACCCGGCGCGACAAACGTATTGGCCATGCGTGGAATCGGGCGATGGCGAAACGACTCGCGGCGGCCGTGACCGTTGGACCGCACGCGATCGAGCGCCGCCGTTTGGCGATCGTATAAATACGTTTTCAAAACGCCATGATCGATGAGCACGACGCGCTCCGCCGCGATGCCTTCATCATCGAACGCATAAAATCCGCGCTGGCCCGGCATGGTGGGATCTTCGAGCACCGACACTTTTTCATTCGCGACGACTTTGCCGATCGAACCTTTATAAGTGGGCGAGACATCTTTTTGCACCGCGTCGGCTTCGAGCGGATGACCGATCGCCTCATGAATTAAAGTACCGCCCGCCGACGCCGCAATAATAATCGGCATTTCCCCGAGCGGCGCCGCCGGCGCATCCAAACGCTGCACCGAGCGTTCCGCCACGCGGCGCGACAAGGCAACCACATCGTTCAAATCAAAAAATTCAAAACCACCCGTGCCGCTCACCGAATCGTAAGCCGTTTGCAACAACCCATTTTTTTCCGCGACGACCGTAATGGAAAACGTCAGAATCGACCGCCACTCTTCCGTCGCTTTTCCTTCCGACGTCCAAATGCGAAGGTGCCGATTATTTTCTCCATACCCGATCGTTATTTGCCGCACGCCGGGAAGCGAAGCCGCGCGATACGCGCGCTCAAGCAACGCCACTTTTAATTCCGCCGTCACCTGCTCCGCCGGCTTTTTATACGCCGGACGAAAAATATCGACCGGCGTGGGCGGCGTCGGTTTTTGACGCGCAAGACCCGGCGTCAACTCGCGCGCCAGCGCCTCGAATGCCTCTAACTCCGGATCATCCGCGCACGCATAACGACATTCATCGCCCGCCAAATAGCGCAACCCCGCGCCGCGCTCCAACCCGCCCGTAAACCGCTCGATCTTACCCGCTTCCCAACGAATCGAAAGCGTCCGCGAATCCTCCCAAAAAAGATCCGCATAATCGCCAAATCCGAGCAAAGAGTAAATCGCCGCCGAATGTTCCAAAGACATAAATGACATTCTATCAGCTCCAAAAAATGAATGACTATTTTTTGCTCATGACGCCTGCAAGGACGGGAGACAAACGCGCTGAAAGTTTTTAAATATGGAGCGGGAGATGGACGAGGAATTCGGCGCCGGCGCCGAGGGTGGAGCGCACGGTGATGCGGCCCTGGTGTTTTTCGACGATGTGCTTGACAAGGGCGAGGCCTAGGCCCATGCCTTGGACTTGTCCGGTGAAGTGGGTTTCGATTTGATAGAACTTTTGGAATATTTTTTCCTGTTCTTCGGACGGGATCCCGGGGCCGTCGTCCGCGATACTGATTTCCAACATCTCGCCGTCGATTCGGCCGCCGAGCTTTACGTGGCGCGGCGTCTTGGGATTAAACTTGATGGCGTTTTCGATTAAATTTCGCAGGACTTCTTTCATCCACGTTTTATCGACGGGGATTTCGGGCAGCGTGTGGAGATTTTGGAGGATTTCGGCGGGCATTTGTTTGAGAAACGCCGCCAAATCCAATAACGCCGCTTCGACGAGCGTGCCGATCGCGAGCGGTTCGCGATGGAGTTCGAGCGTATCGCCTTCAAGGACCGAATACCAAACCAATTCGTTGACGAGGCTGGCCAATTGTTGGCTGTTGCGATCGATGGTTTGAATCGCCGTTTTCTGAAAGGGCGTCAGCTCTTCGGGTTTTTCGAGCAAGAGCGGCGCGTACCCGCGCAATGAGACGAGCGGTGTTTTTAATTTGTGCGAGACGAGTGAAATGAAATTACTTTTGAGTTTGGCTTCGCGTCGTTCCTCCGTCACATTCGCAAAAACAATCAATGTGCCGGTCACTTTTTCGCGGTCGTCGGAAATCGGCGTGATCACGCCGGCGAGAATCAAAGGCGGCGCGCCTTTGCGCACCATTTCTATCGGACCGCCGCGCGGATTTTTTACATAGTCGTCCCAAGCCGGTCGAATCGCAAACTGCTCTTCTTGTAATTTCCAAACGGTTCCGACCTTAAGGGCCGATCCAAGCAGCGAATGCGCCGCGCGATTGGTGAGGAGCGCCTGTCCTTCGACATCCAACAAAACGGTGCCTTCGGCCATCTCGCCGATGATCGTTGACATTTTTTCTTGTTCTTGGCGGATGGATTCAAAGAGCCGAGCATTTTCGATGGCGACGGCGGCTTGCGCGGCAAATGTTTCCAACAGCTGCACATCGGTTTCGGAAAACGGTTGGTTGTCGGCGCGGTTGATGGCTTCCATCACGCCGATCATGCGTCCCTTGTTCAACATCGGCACGGCGAGAATCGACCGTGTTTTGAATTGGCTGGTCTGATCCCCTTTTTGCGTCCAGCGCGGATCGGCGGCGACATCGTTGACGACGGCGGGTTTCCGATGTTCGGCGACCCAACCGGCGATTCCTTCGCCTTTTTTCAGACGGATATGTTGCAACGCGCCGCCTTTTTCACCGACGGCCACGTCGAAATACAGTTCGCCGCTGGTCTCGTCCATCAGGAGAAAAGAAGCCGCTTCGGACTTCACGACTTCTCCCGCCAAGCGAATCACCGTATCCAACAATTCCGATAAGCGCAGCGTCGAACTGATGGCGCGCGTCGCTTCAAGAATACGCTGCAGGTCGTCTTCGTTTAACTTCATATCCCCCCTTTATTATCCTGATCGGACTGTTCGCGCAAGCGGAGTTGGCGTTGGCGCACCCGCCGCGGCTTGGGCGGCGGCGCGACATATTTTTTACGCAGCGACGTCCGGTCGTCCGGATTCCAAAAGGACCAACCCTCTTCCGCGCGCGCTTGACGGCGCCGCAGGTCGCCGCGGCGTGCATTGAACGTTTTCATCACGGCGCTTAACGGGGTAATTTTCACGGCCGTCTTGCCGCGCATGAGATGCACTTCACCGTTGGCGACACGTACCGATGGTTGTTCGCCGCTCGCGGAATCCGCGGGTTGTAATTCCACTTCGCCTTCGAAGACCCCGAGACGCACGCCGTCTTTGGGCGAGAACTGCAACGCCAATTGGGTGCCATGCACGACAATCGTGGCGGCGGGGGTATTAAGCTCCCAATGCTGCGGTGTTAAAGTTTCGGATTTATCGATGATGCCGAGGATCGTTCCTTCGACTAAATCCACGCGTCCCTCGTGATCGTTCGCCGATTCGACGACGACTTCCGATTCCGGTTCTACAACCCACAACACGTCATGCGTCATTTGTAATTCGACGCGACCGTCTTCCGCGGTGCGAATATGATCGCCGGATTCGAATGGAAGTCCGATGTGCGGGACTTCCCAATTTTTCGCGCCGAGCGAAAGAAATCCCACATCGCCTTCGATCACGCCGAAGCGCGATTGATTGTCCGCCAATTCGCCGGGCTCCACGGCATAGCCCACCGTCATCGCCAGCGCGATTAAAACAACGGCGCGCTTACGCACGCGAACTACGCTTTCTTTTTCTTTTGGGCATCAAGGTGCTGCTTGTAGTATTGGGAGAAGCGATGGGTGCCATCGCCGGCCGCGACGAAAAACATCATGTCGGTCGTCGCCGGATGCGCGGCGGCGGCGAGCGCGGCGGCGCCGGGATTGCCGATCGGACCCGGCGGCAAGCCGCCGTGACGATAGGTGTTGTAAGGCGACTGCACATTCAAATCCGCATACGTGAGACGCGGCTTCCATTGGCCCAGCGCATACTCGACCGTCGCGCACGACTCGAGGCGCCAATGTTTGTGCAGACGATTCATAAATACGCCGGCGATCACAGGGCGTTCGTTCGGCACGCGCGCCTCGCGCTCGACGATCGAGGCCAATGTGACGAGATCCTTCTCGGAGAGATGCAAGGCTTTCTGCCGCGCGCTCCAGTCTGCCGGCAGTTCTTGATGGAACCGCTTGCGCAATGTCTTGATGACGATATCGGGATCCGTATTTTGATCGAAGGTGTAAGTATCGGGAAAGAGATAACCTTCTAATTTTTCTTTCTGCACTTTATCTAAAAACGCTTTCGCGGGAACGACGTTGCGCGCTTCTAGCAGTGCCGCCATTTGCGGGCTCGTCCAACCTTCGGGAAACGTCACGCGCGCTTTCGGCGGGCCGGCGCGCAGCAGTTGCAGAATGTGATAGCCGGTGTCCGATTTAGACAGCATATACAGGCCGGGATGAATCGCGCGTCCTTGATGCGGACTGACTTTCAGCCAAATTAAAAAATTCCACGGACGCTGGATGTAACCGTCTTGCGTTAAAGCGCGGGCAATTTCGTGCGCAGATTCGCCGCGCTCAACGCGAAAGGGCGTGCGATCGGAAGAATCGGCCGCATGCGACGCGCAACCGCTAAACATCCAGAGCACCGCGAGGAAGCCACCCATGCGTGGATCCAAGCGACGCATACGATTAGTCGGAAAGAGCGACGTCTTCCGGCGCGGGCGCCGGCGCGAGCGTTGGCGGCGCCGTCCGGTTGAAGAGCGTCGACACCGTCACAAACTGATACCCTTGCGCGCGCAGCGCCGCAATCACATCGGGTAACGCGTTTAAGGTATTGGGCATTCCGGAATGCATCAAAACAATACTCCCGTCATGCGCGCCGTGCAAAATGCGCTGCGTAATGAGCTGGCGCGACGCGCCGTCGACGTCTTTGGTCAACGTGCTCCACAAGACCATGTGATACCCGGCGCGCGACGTCGCTCGGAGGATGGCGCGCGAGTACCCGCCGCCCGGCGGACGGAAGTACGTCGTGTCTTTTCCGGTCAAGCGCCGAATGACTTCGCGCGTGCGCGACAATTCGTTCAGCGCATCTTGCGGCGATAACGAGGCAAAGTGCAGATGGTTATAGGTATGGTTGGAGACTTCATGTCCGCCCGCCGAAATTTCCTGGACTAAATAAGGATAACGTTCCGCCATTTTGCCGACGACAAAAAAGGTCGCGGGCACATGCTGTTCTTCAAGGACCGCCAATAACCGTTCCGTCATTTTCGGATGCGGCCCATCGTCAAAGGTGAGCGCGATCCACGGGCGTGGCGGCGTCAATTGCACGACCGGCCGCGGCAAATTCTGAAACGCGGGCCTCCAGTCGGCGGGACTTACGGCTTGAGAGAAAAGAAGAACCCCCGTCAAAACCGAGAAAGAGGTCCTTATAAAAGGAAAGCGCATCTGACTCCTAATTTAGCGAAAGTACCCCAATTTTACAAGCATTTCTTGACGCGCGCTTTGGTTCGACGACGCGTCACAAACTTTAAACGTGCATGTTAATATCTTTCCATGCGCTATCTTTATTCGATGGTCGTCGGTTGGTTTGTCTTCACATCGACGGGCGCGTGCGACCCACCGTCCCCCAAGACCGATCTCAGCGATATTGCGGTGGACTATGCCATTTCGGCCATTCCCCCGAACAACTCCCAAAAGTTGACCATGAAAGAAAGTCCGAACGATGCTTCTAAAGTGTCGGCCATTTGCGACATGTCGAATAACGATCATCCCACGTTTTCTCTCAGCACCGGGAAACATCAGAATGACTGGATTCAAATCGTGTGCGATCGCCCTGATTGCTTTTCGGAAGTGTCCGGCTTTTGGTTTACCTGCGATCCGACGCATCCACTCAGAGACGGTGAAGAAATGGAAGCCGCGCGAAAAAAATTACCGGCCTGCCCCATCGGTTGGGTCCGCTGGCGCGCCTCGGACCACACGGCAATGTTTCAAGCGACGCTCGATCCACGCAATCTTACCGAAGAGTGCGATTGAATCGCATTTAACTCTTTGGGTCGGGGCTCATCAGCTCTTCCGGGCGATGGGTCCAGAGGAATCGCCACGGCGCCGGCGGACGTGATTCAAAGGCAACGATGGTCGCCGTTCCAAACCCAAACTCGAAACCCATTATTTTTTCGACGAGCATTCCGATGTCCGGTTGGTGCCCAATCAAAAGAAGGTGTTCCGATTCCGGATACGCTTTCAACAAGAGTTCGAGATTAGGCGCGTGACCTGTGGAGGTCAATAAGGGTTCGGGTGGACGCGAGGATTGACCTAACGATGCGCACAGGATCTCGCCCGTTTCAACGGCGCGACGCAGAGGACTTGTGACGACGGTCGGTTGGACCGTTTTTCTTTGCAATACCGCGGCGATCGCTTGAGCCTGCATCCGCCCATAAGGCGTTAATGGGCGATCGGCATCCGTCTGAATCTCACCGCCCACTTTTTCCGCTTCGGCATGGCGCATCAGGTAGAGAATCATGGCGCGTCTAAGACAAAAAGATTTGGGCGGTATTCACCGCCGATTGGACCGGCAAGCCCGAGGTGATCAAAGTTCTCAGCCGTTTTTTCATGACTTACGATAACAAAATTTATTTTTTATAGGAGATGAGAGCCAGAGGGCATTCGCCCGGTCTATGTGGTCTGTTCTTGATATTTTTGTAAGGCAACGTTCCAAGGCAGTATTTCTACATTTGAACTCAAACGTCTCACAACCTTATCTTGTAAAGATGCAATAAATAAAGGCACATGAGGGAATTTCGCGCGGAAGGCTCGCACAGTTTTTTCTTTTATCGTTTCGCGGCCTGATTTACATTCAAAAGCTAGAAGGGGGCCATGGCCACCCGTAATTAACAAATCGATTTCATCATTTCCTTCGCGCCAAAATGAAAATTCATGATCTTTATTCCCATAATCTCTCAAACGTCTGATTTCGCGAATGAACCATGTCTCGAATAGAAACCCAATCTCATCTGGAGTGGGCGGATCATTGAGCCTGTTTTGGACAGCGCGCACGACGCCACAATCAAAAAAATAAAATTTGGGTCGCGCTTTTTTTCGCTCGCTCCGATCCCAAGGCCACAGAAAATCGCCCAACAACGTTTCTTCTAGAATCGAATAATATTCTTTCACGGTACTGGCGGGGACCGAACATTCGCGGGAGATATTGGCAAATTCAATCACTTGAGCATTGCTTTGCACAGCGACAGGCAGAAAACGAAGAAAGGCTCCCACATTCCGCGTCAAAGCTTCCGCCTGGATCTCTTCTTTGATGTAGGTCGTTGTGTAAGAGCGCAAAAGTGACTTTGCCTCCGCAATATCTTTTTCCGCAAGATGTTGGGATACTTTTGGCAATGTTCCAAATTGGCAGGCTTGATGAATATTGAAGTAATTTCCCAATTCTTCGTGGGTGAGCGGATGAAGTTTTAAGTCTTTAGCGCGTCCTCCCAGCAGATTAGCTCCCCCTCTTTTTAATTTGCGCGCACTCGAACCGGAGAGGATAAAGATGAGATTCAATTCTTCGATTCCTCTTTGGACATAATCTAAAAGTTTAGGGACGCGTTGTATTTCATCGACGATAATGAACCCCCCTTTCGACACTGCCGAAATCTCTTCCCAAAATAAGCCCGGGGTTTGGTTAAGTTGGAGTTCAACTTCTGGATTCATTAGATCGATTTTGAGGATTTGTGGTTTTATCGTCGCTATCTGCTTCCTACCTGAGACCGACGATCGAATTTGTTTTTCAATATCAGAGGGCAATCTTTGGACTCCGAAGTGATTATCGAACGTATGATGGAGCAAAAATGTTTTTCCCGTCATGCGCGGCCCAAATAAAAATGCGGAGCGCTTAACAGAAGACAAATTTAGCGTGCGTTTAAATATCATTCACTCTATATAACATGTATATGTTATTTAATCAATTTATATAACATGTACATGTTATATTATTGGGACGGAAGATCCCACCTCTTGCGTTGACATGTAATTTGAGAACCGTTTATGGGACCTCTATTCGTCACGTCAAACAGCGCGCTATCGGTGAGGTCTGAAGTCTTGGCGCAGGAGATCGAGGGCGGCGGTGACGGCGCGGGCGCGGACGACGTCGCGGGCGCCGGTGAATAAAAATTTTTGGACGCGTGTGCGCTGCGGCGTGGCGAGCGCAATAAAGACGAGTCCGACGGGCTTATCTTTTGTCCCGCCGCCGGGACCGGCGATGCCGGTAATTCCGATTCCGTAAGTGCTGTCCACACGGGCGCGAATGCCTTGGGCCATGGCGCGCGCCACGGGAGCGCTGACGGCGCCGTGACGCGCCAACAATTCTGCCGGTACTTCCAATTGAGTTTCTTTCATGCGGTTGGAATAGGCCACGACGCCGCCGAGAAAATAGACGGAGCTACCGGGTAATTCCGTCAGCTGCGCAGAGAGTAAACCGCCCGTGCATGATTCGGCGACGCTGACCGTCGCGCGCGCGGCGAGCAAGGCATCGCCGACGGCACGTTCTAACGTATGACGCTCGCCGAGACCGTAGAAATAGCGGCACAACCGCTGCTGAATGGCTTTGACGATTGTATCGGCCATGCGCGTTGCGTGGCGAGCACGGTCAGCTTCGACAAAAATATCGAAATCAACTAACCCTAAATGCGCCAGAATTGTGAAGTCGACCTGCACGCCGGGCGTTCGGCTGTAGCGGCGAATAAGCGGACGAATTTTCTGATCGGCGCGCGATTCGGGGATGCCGACAAAATGCAAATGACGCTCGACGCGCGGACGCGTTTTAAATACGCGCCGCAAACGCGCAAGGACAATATCAAGCATGGGCTTAAGTTCGCGCGGCGGACCCGGCAGCAATATCAAAATTTTTCCCGGCGACCATTCGAGCCATTGGCCGGGCGCGGTGCCGAAACCATTGGGAAGAATCTCCGCGCCGCGCATGACGTCGGCCTGACGCGCGTTCATCGGTGGCATCGCGCGATAGCGGGCTTTGTGAAATTTAGCTTTGAGTCCGCGCAACAATGCGGCCGAGCGGATCAAGGGACGTCCGCTCGCCTCGGCCGCCGCTTCGCGCGACAAATCATCAAACGTCGGGCCCAAGCCGCCGGTGACAATCACCAAAGGATATTGCGCGAGGCCGCGCCGAATCGCGGCCGTTAATGCGACTTGATCGTCCGGAATACTTTCTTCGCGCGCGAGGGTAATACCGAGGGGCTGCAAACGACGAGCCAAAGTGGCGGTGTGCGTGTTGATTTTTCCCCGCAATAATTCACTGCCCACACAAATGAGAACCCCGTTGACGGACATAGAACTCATTCTAATCCGTGATGCGGTCCAATTCCACTTCGCCGTCGGAAGCGATGCGCTCCAGCGGCAGCGTCCGGCGGACAAAGGCGAGCGCCGCGGGCGGCACGGCGGCGGGATAAATCAGACAATAGCGAATACCGACTTCTTGCACGGCACGGCGAACTTGCGCCACGTTCGGATCGGACGCCGGCGTCGCGGTTCCTTCTTCCCACTGAATCAACCGCCCCCAGTAGGGATGGAGCGTATACGCTTGCAACAAGCGTCGCGGAATGCGGCCGATGTAACCGCCGACGATCGGTTTCTCATGCGTCATTTGCGCGCTCAAATGTTCCCAAGGGAATGGATACACGCTGGGCGCATTCGCTCCCGCGCCGATACTCGAATCACCCACATAGAACGGCAATACTAAAACGGCGCCCGGCGATTGTTCACGCAGTTGCGAAAGAACCGCCGACGGAACGGCGAGCGGGACATAAGGAACGCCGGGCCAATTTTCGCAAAGCACTAAGATCGCCGCCATGGCGCAAGTCGCGCGCAACGACCAGAGCCGACGCTTCGCCAAGCGGACCAAACCCAACGCGAACACGACCGCCCAAGCCGTCGCTCCGACGGCCATCCAACGTTCCGGCACGCGCACGTTTTCGAGGATCGGCACCAAACGCGCGAAATAAAACGGCAACGGGCACCAGGTATTTAAAGTGCCGACGTGCAGATACACGCCCATCGATAATACCGTCGCCACCAACGCGAGCGCGCTCCACCGACGCGGCGTACCGCGCGCGCGCCAAATTCCGCTGCCCAGCACAACCGCTAAGCAGGTCCACCCGATCATCGACGCTTGCTCTTGCGCATCCATCGACGCGTGCACGAACCACCCGCTAATGATGGGTCCCCAGATTTTTTGCAACGGATTAGGCGCGAACAGAGCCCAGAGATTCGCTCCGAGCAAATGCGTTTTCCATAAAATATGTTGGCGCGGATAACCGCCCCGCAGCATCAAGGGAATCGCCTTATAAAAAAGCGGTGTGAGAAAAACAAAACTCACGGCAGCCATCGTCCCATGCCTTGCGCGTCGGGCGGGATCGATCAGCGTTCGCTTGTAATAGGTCAATCGCCACTGCGCAACAAACCACAACCCGACACCGAACCAAAACGCCAACAACGCATTGGACGGTGATTCCAAACCGATGTAATGACCAACCCATGTCATCGAATGCGGTTTTCCGACGATAATCCATATGGATAATAGTCCGCCAATCGTTGCGCACAAAATTCCCACGCGTTGAAGGATTAACGATCCGCCCGGCCGTTCGGCCGATATTCCCCACGGACTGAGGTCCGCCACGCTCACGGCCAGCCAAATTAAAAAGGCGTAGATAAAAAAGTAGTAGTGACACGCCGCCGTCCAAGCGAATGCGGCGCCGGCCGCCCAGGCCACGGCACCACCGTTGCGGCGCGCGCGAACGAGCAACCATAAAAAAAGCGGCAACGCGTAGAGATTGAATTGCCCCCAATTTTCCATCGCGCGCGCGAGCGTGTAGGCATGCGTCATCACGAACAGTCCGGCGACGATCGACGGGGCGCGGCGATGGGTAATTTCGCGCGCGAGGAGATAGGTGCAAAAGCCGTTCAACGCCCAGGTGAGCGCGAACCACACATCCACGGCTTGGATGACGGAGCGACCGGTCGCCATGACAAGATCGGTGACGAGCGTCATCCAGAGCGGCATGTCGTGGGTGACGAGCGAAACGCCAAAAGGATAAAAAAGCATCCGCGTTTCATAGAGCGGCGCGTGTGCGGTCTGCGCATAATGCGCCCACCAGGCATTCCATAAAAACAAACGCGTATCTTCTAAGCCGCCGGGAATGAGCGCGTGCGCGGATGTCCAGAGTGGAAGGCTAAAGAGGACGGCGGCGGCAAGATAGAAAAGGAAGATGAGGACGACGGTCACATCGCACCGAGATACGCGTGACGAACCTGCGGATCGTGCAATAACGCGGCGGCCGGACCCTCGAGGACGATTTTTCCGGTTTCCAGCACATAGGCGCGTTGCGCCGTTTGCAACGCTTTGAAAGCATTTTGTTCAACCATCAGGATCGTCATGCCTTGCCGATGAATCGCGGCGATAATTTCAAAAATTTTTTCGATCATCAAAGGCGCCAGTCCCATCGACGGTTCATCGAGCATTAACAAACGCGGGCGCGCCATCAACGCGCGGCCGATCGCCAGCATCTGCTGCTCGCCGCCGGACAACGTCATCGCCCACTGCGCCGCGCGGGTGCGCAAAACCGGAAAGAGCGCGAACATTTTTTCGATATCATCCGCCACGACGGCGCGATCGTGCCGCAAGAAAGCGCCCATTTGCAAATTCTCAAGTACGGTAAGGCGCGGGAAAACGCGCCGGCCTTCCGGCACATAAGCCACCCCTTGCGCGGCAATCCGATGCGCGGGCAAGCGATGCAGCGACATGCCTTGAAATAAAATTTCACCCTCATCCGGCGCTAATAGCCCGGCGACGGATTTGAGCAAGGTCGATTTCCCCGCGCCGTTGGCGCCGATCAACGCGACCATTTCGCCTTGCGCGAGCGTCAAGCTCACGCCTTTCAACGCTTCGATCTTGCGGCCGTGGAAGGTGCGGAGGTTTTTGATTTCTAACATGGCCGAGCGATTATCATCACGCCGTCTTTCCCAAGTACGCCTCGATGACCGCGGGATTTTTTTGGATTTCGGCCGGCGTTCCGTCGGCGATTTTTTTGCCGTAGTCGAGCACGATCACGCGGCGACATAAATTCATCACGACGCGCATCTGATGCTCGATCAAGAGTAATGTCACGCCGTTCGCGTGAATGCGGCGCAAAAGCGCGACCAGGTCTTCGCTTTCCGTCGGATTCATTCCGGCCGTCGGCTCATCTAATAAAAGCAGCCGCGGCTCCAGCGCCAAGGCGCGCGCGATTTCTAATTTCCGTTGATCGCCGTACGGCAAATTTTTAGCGAGCGCGTTGCCGCGATCCAGTAGTCCGACGCGCGCCAACAACTCCCGCGCCGTACTTTGAATTTGCGCTTCTTCAAGCCGATACGCCGGCGTCATCAACAGCGTGGAAAAAAATTCGCTCGAGGTGCGGCAATGGCGCCCGACCATGACGTTTTCCATTGCGGTCATGTTGGGGAATAGCCGAATATTTTGGAACGTGCGCGCGATGCCTAACGCCGCAATTTCATGGGCGGAGAAACCTTCGATGCGCTGCTCGCGGAATAAAAGTTCGCCGGCGTCGGGTTCGTACAATCCCGTCAACATATTGAAAAACGTCGTCTTTCCCGCGCCGTTGGGGCCGATCAGCCCAACAATCTCTCCTTCTTGAATCGAAATATCAATCCGGTCGAGCGCGGCGATGCCGCCGAAAGATTTAGTGATCGACAACGCCTCGAGCAAGCTCATCTATTCACCGCTCACTTCTTCGGTCTGTTTGAGCTCCAGCTCCAGCGCGCGTCGACGGCTGGGCCACAATCCTTGCGGCCGGAAAATCGCCATCAAGACGAGCGCCAAGCCGAAAAATAAATAGCGCGCGTCCGCAAATCCGGCGCCCAACGCGTCGCGCAAAATTTCGGGCACGCAGACGATACACGCGGCGCCCAAGATCATGCCGGGAACCGATCCCATACCGCCCAGCACGACCGCGCAGACGAGCAAACACGATTCCCAAAAGGTAAACGACTCCGGCGTCACAAAACGTTCCCAATGCACAAAGATGGAACCGGCCAGACCCGCAAATAGCGCGCTGACGCCGAAGGCCACGACTTTTTGCCGCGTGACTTCGACGCCCATCATTTCGGCGGCGATCTCATCTTCGCGAATCGCGATCCACGCGCGTCCGACGCGCGAGTGATGCAAGCGATGGCAAATCCATGCGGCGCCGACGACGCACGTTAGAATAAGGTAGTAGTAATGCAGGTTCGTGACGAAGGTAAACCCAAAAAGCGACGCCGGCGGAATGGCGCGATCGACGGGCGGCAACCCCTTCGGGCCATTGGTCAAGCTATCCCAATTGTTTAACACCAGCCGCACAACTTCGCCGAATCCCAACGTCACCATCGCCAAATAATCGCCGCGCAGCCGCAGCGCCGGGAAACCCACGGCCACGCGCACCAGCGCCGAGACGCCCATCGCCGCCAACGTCGACGCCCAAAACGGCCACCCTTGCATCGCGAGAAGCGCCGCCGTATAAGCGCCCAGCGCATAAAAAGCCATGAAGCCCAAATCCAAAAGTCCGACGAAGCCGATGACTAAATTGAGGCCGAGCGCCAAGAGCATGTAGAGTCCCGCAATACCGGCGATGCGCAACACAAAACCATATCGGCTGGATTCGATAAGCAGCGGCACGCCCAGCAGGAAGGCCGCACCGAGCACCGCGAAAGTCATGCGGGTTTGTTTCGTCATCCGACGAGCATTTTACTATACGTCGCGTTTTTTACCGGTTCCAAAGGAACGCCAAAATAAAAACGCCGATCATGGTGAAACCCAAAGCGATGCGGCCCGCGACGCCGAGCGCCATCCCGATCCACGTCGCCACGCCCACGCGACCCGCGCGCGCCAAATCTTTCTGCGCGATATATTCGCCAAGGACCGCGCCGACGAACGGTAAAAAAATCAGTCCGATGAAACCGGTGAAAATTCCGAGGAAGGTTCCGAGCGTTGCGCCGGCCAAGGCGAACCCGCTCGCTTTAACCGCTTTCGTGGCGATGCCGACGACGACCGCGTCAATAATATAAGTCGTGACGCTCAAGACGCCTAAAACAATAATCATCAACCCGCCGACATGCCGAAAGCCGTCGAGCCAAGCGCCGAGAATTAATCCGGCAAATATCAGCACCGTGCCCGGCAAACCCGGCACGACCGTTCCCGCGAGGCCGACGATCATCAGAAGAACAGCGACGATCCAGCCGAAGACGTGCATGGAGGTTTCCGCCGAAGCGAAACTTACACTTTCTCCGGAACGTGTTTACCGAGGAGACCGGACGGGCGGAAGAGCAGAACGAGAATTAAAATCGAAAAGGCGATGACGTCTTTCCAGTCGGATCCGTTGGGGATGAGACCGGCGGCTAACGATTCGATCAGTCCGAGTAAAAATCCGCCGGCCATCGCGCCGCCGACATTACCGATGCCGCCCAACACGGCCGCCGTAAACGCTTTCATGCCGGGGACAAAACCCATGTTGTATTTGATCGAACCGTAATACAGACCATTTAGAGCGCCGGCGATACCGCCGAGCCCACCGCCGATCAAAAAGGTGAGGGCGATCATTTTATTGACGGGAATTCCCATCAGCGACGCGGTCGGCGCGTCTTGCGAAATGGCGCGAATCGCCGTTCCCAACCGCGTGCGATTCACAAATAAATGCAGCGCGACGAGCAATACAAGCGTCGTCACTAAAATAAGAAGTTGAATGGGGTGCACCGTGGCCGCGCCCCAATGCCACGGCGTCGCCGAAAAAATTTCCGGCACCGCGATCGATTCATTGGAGATCAAAAGAAAGACGGCGTTCTGCAAAAAGATGGAGACGCCGATGGCCGAGATCAGCGGCGTTAAGCGCGCCGCCCGCCGCAAGGGACGATAGGCCAGGCGTTCAATCAGCATGGCCAATAGCGCGGAGATAATCAGCGCGCCGACGACGGCCAGAAAAAGTCCCAGAATTCCGCCTTGCGCAATCCACGGCAGGCGCAGCAATAAACACGCCGCAAAAGCGCCGACCATAAAGATTTCCGAATGCGCGAAGTTGATCATGAGGAGCACACCGTAAACCATCGTGTACCCGAGTGCGATGAGGGCGTAGAGCGCGCCGAGGGTGAGTCCGTTAATTAATTGTTGAAGAAACATTCACCGCTCATTGCGCGAGCTCGAACTTTCCGTTTTTAACTTGGAAGAGCGTAATTTTTTTGTTCAACGTATCGCCTTTTTCGTCGAATTGCGTTTCACCCAAGATGCCCTCATATTTCACATGGTGTAAAGCGTCGACGATTTTCGCGCGATCCGGCCCCACGGCGCGCAGTTGGCTGAGCATGATCGACATCGCCTCATAGCCGTAATGATCGTAAGCTTTCATCTCATCCATCGGATAGCGCTGTTTGTAGGCGACGATAAATTTGCGCGCCGAAGCCAAAAGATCGGGCGGGCTGCCCAAAAACGTCACATAGGCGCCCTCGGCGGCATTGCCGGCAATCCGTAAAAATTCCGGATCGTAATTGGCTTCCGATAAAATAAAAATCGCCTTCTCGCCGAGTCCGCGCGCTTGACGCACGACCAATCCGCCGCCCGCAAAGTCGCCGCCAAAATAAATCGCCTGCGGATTTAAACTATGAATGCGCGTCAGGAGCGCGTTGAAGTCTTTGTCCTGCACATTAATACCGTCGAAGACGAGCGTCGCCCCGCCCAAGGCTTCAAATTTTTTGCGGAATTCTTCCGCCACGCCTTGGCCGTACGCCGTTTTATCGTGAATGATCGCGGCGCGTTTCACATTTAATTTTTGCACGGCCAATTCGCCCGCATAAGCGCCTTGCACGTCATCGGTCGTGTTCACGCGGAAAACGGTTTTGGGATACGTCCAGGAAGAATCTAATTGTTGCTGGGTTAATTTGGGATTGGAGGCGGCCGGCGAAATCAACGGAATCCCGGCGCGCGCGTAGACTTGCGCGGCGGGAATGGTGCAGCCGGAATTAAAGTGGCCGATGACACCCACGACATTGGGATTAGAGGCAATCCGATTCGCCACGTTGACGGCTTCTTTGGGATCGCTGCGGTCGTCGAAAAATTCGGCTTCGACTTTATATCCGGGGAACGGCTGCTGCTGCGCCTCTTCCATCGCCATCGCCGTCGCGCGCTTGAGCCCTTGGCCAAGCGAGGCAATATCGCCCGTCAATGGCAACGCCACGGCGATCGTCGCTACTTTCTCGCGCGGACCGCACCCCGAAAATAATAGAACCGCCGCCATCATGCTTCGAAATCGATTCATCGTCGTCCTCCTCGTCGCTTAAAATCCAATGGCTTTTAAGACGGCGCTGCGTTCGGCGGGCACGCTGGCCGGTACGCCTTGCAAACGCGTCGCCGAATCGGGGTCTTTCAATCCGTGACCGGTCAATGTGCACACAATGGTTTGACCGGCTTTCACCATTCCCTTTTTTACATTTTTTATGAGGCCCGCGATCGATGCGGCGCAGGCCGGTTCGCCAAAGACGCCTTCTTTACTAGCGATCAATTGATAGGCCGCCAGAATTTCTTCGTCGGTCACGGCGTCGATCAAGCCGTGCGATTCATCGCGTGCGGCGCGCGCGCCGGCAGCGGACGCCGGATTGCCGATGCGAATCGCCGTCGCCAACGTCTGCGGATCGTCGACGATGCGACCGTGCACCAGCGGCGCCGCGCCCGCCGCTTGAAAACCCCACATCTTAGGTAACGTTTGCGCGCGGCCTAAAGTTTTAAATTCTTTATAGCCTTTCCAATAAGCGGTGATGTTGCCGGCGTTTCCGACGGGAATACAATGAATATCCGGCGCGGCTTTTAATTCGTCAACAATCTCAAAGGCCGCGGTCTTCTGGCCTTCAATCCGGTCGGGATTGACCGAGTTCACCAGCGCGATCGGATAATGCTCACAAATCTCGCGCGCGAGCGTCAGCGCGCGGTCAAAGTTTCCCTCGATGGCCACGACTTTCGCGCCATGCACCAAGGCCTGCGCCAACTTTCCAAGCGCAATATGGCCCTGCGGAATTAATACCGCGCAGGCAATGCCGGCGCGGGCCGCGTACGCCGCCGCCGACGCCGAGGTATTCCCCGTCGACGCGCAAAGCACCAGTTTCGCGCCGCGTTCGACGGCTTTCGAAACCGCGACCGTCATCCCGCGATCTTTGAACGATCCCGTCGGATTCATGCCTTCAAATTTGAGATAGATGCGCGCGTCAATGCCGAGGAGGCCGGGGAGATGAACCGCGGGAATCAGCGGCGTATCCCCTTCGTGCAAAGTGATGACCGGCGTTTTATCGGTGACCGGAAGAAATTCCCGGTAACGATTGATGAGTCCGCCAAAGCTCATGGTTCAATGCGCAGGAGAACGGTTTTGGCGCGAATGTAGGATTGGCGGGCAATATCCTTCAACGCTTTTCCCATGGTGCCTTCGGCGGTTTGCCGTGTCAGAATCATGATCGACGCGCCTTTGCCCGAGACAAAATTATCTTCCGGTTGATAGACGCCCGAAATGGAAATTCCGCGTTTGCCTAATATCCCCGAAATACTCGCGAGTACGCCCGGGCGATCCGCGACGGTGAAACGCAAATAAAAGCGGGCCTGCATATCGGCCTGCGCGATCGCTTTAGCGGCTTTGCGATGATCGCCCGATACATAGGGCAATTTTCCGGCGGTCCCGGCGGCGACTTGGCGTGCGACGTAGGTAATATCGGAAACCACTGCAGACGCCGCCGCCATGCGTCCCGCGCCGCGGCCGTACAACATAATATCCCCCACGGCGTCGCCGTCGAGCGTGACGGCGTTGTATTCATTCTGCACGTTGGCGAAGGGATGCTTGGCGGGAATCAACGCCGGATGCACGCGGACTTCGACCGCGTTGGGCGTAAACCGCGCAATGCCTAAAAGTTTAACGGTATAGCCGAATTCTTTTTGCACAAACGCGATGTCGCGCGCGTCGAGTTGAGTAATCCCTTCGGTGACAACGTCTTCCAAACGCACGCGCGTGCCGCTGGCGATCGAAGCGAGAATGGCAATCTTGTGCGCGGTATCGATGCCGTCGACGTCGAAGGACGGATCGGATTCGGCAAACCCGGCCGCTTGCGCTTCCTTCAGAGCCGCGTGATAGCCCAAGCCGCCTTGGCTCATGCGCGTTAAAACGAAATTGGTCGTGCCGTTTAAAATGCCGGCGATTTTCGTAATGTGGTTGCCCGCCATGCCTTCATTGAGCGCCTGAATCACGGGAATGCCGCCGCCCACCGCGCCTTCGAAATAGACGAGCCGCCGATAAATGCGCGCGTGCTCAAAAATGTCGCCCCAATATTTGGCGAGAATCGCTTTGTTGGCGGTCACGACATGTTTGCCCGCGTGCAACGCCTTGAGCACAAACGTGCGCGCCGGTTCGTAACCGCCGATCAGTTCCACTAATATTTCGATGTCTGGATTGATTAAAACTTCTTCCGCTTTGCGGACGAAGACGGATGCGATGCCCAACTTCTTCACTTCGGCCGGCGTCGCGCTCCGGTCGCACACCATCGCCAAATGCACCGGCGCGCCGACTTTGGCCTCGATCACGGCACGGTTCGTCTGCAGCATTTGCACGACACCAGTGCCGACGGTGCCGAGTCCGATGATGCCAATGCGAACGGGCGGCTTCATGCTTTGGCTTTGCGCGGTGCCGGAGTCGCAGGCGACGCCTGTTGCGTTAATTTTTTGAGACGGAGCAGCACGTCATGAAAGCGTTTGTCATGCGTGACGAGCGACATGCGGATATAACCTTCGCCGCGCGCGCCAAAGCCGACGCCGGGCGCCACGGCGACGCCGGTTTCCCGCAACAATTTTTCCGCGAAGGCCAACGATCCCAGCGCGCGAAATTGCGGCGGCAAGGGCACCCACAAATACATCGTCGCTTGCGGTTTTTCCATCGGCCAGCCGATTTTGTTCAACCCCTCGACCATCATGTCGCGGCGCTTCTGATAAATCGCCGAAACTTTTTGCACGGTCTTCGGCCACGAATCAAGCGCCGCCACCGCCGAGAGCTGAATAAAGGTCGGCGCGCCGTAATCCAAAAAGGATTTGAATTTCTCCACCGCGGCAATGACGCGCGCGTTCCCGCACATCCAGCCGATGCGCCAGCCGGCCATGTTATAGCTCTTCGAGAAAGAATGGACTTCCAAGCCGACGTCTTTTGCGCCGTCCACTTCGAGAAAACTGGGCGCGACGTAGTCGTCAAAGGTCACTTCGGAATAGGCGTTGTCGTGGCATACGATGACATCGTATTTTTTCGCAAATTGAATCCAGTCTTTGAAGATGGCTTTATCCGGAACGACGGCCGCGGTCGGATTATTCGGGTAGTTCAAAAAAAGCAATTTGCTTTTGCGCGCGATGGCCTCGGGAATTTTTGTGAGGTCGGGCAAATAATGATTATCCGCCGTGAGCGGAATGGAATAGACTTCGCCCCCCGCCAAAATCACGCCGTTAAAATGCGCCGGGTAAGCCGGATCTCCGACGAGAACCACGTCGCCGGGATTGATCACCGCCATCGCCAAGTGCGCGATACCTTCTTTGGACCCGATGAGCGCCGTCACTTCGCGTTCGGGATCCAGCGTCACGCCAAAACGTTTTTGCATCCACTCCGCGACGGACTTACGGTACTTCGGAATTCCTTTGGCCTGCGGATAGCGATGCGTATTGGGATGATTTTTAACGGTGTCGGCGAGGCGATTGACGATCACTTCCGGCGTCGGCTGATCGGGATTGCCCATCCCCAGATCGATGACGTCGAGTTTCTGCG
>Ga0206950_1076_pt1 | contig 24050 bp, 20 predicted proteins | sample Alteio_BWOrgHeat_41_FD_152954 | JGI IMG/M metagenome (GOLD analysis project Ga0206950, IMG submission 152954) | Enriched cells from forest soil in Barre Woods Harvard Forest LTER site, Petersham, Massachusetts, United States -... | ecosystem: Environmental > Terrestrial > Soil > Temperate forest >... | reverse complement strand
AGCATCAGTCTACGGAACTGAGGGTTACAAGTTCGACTCTTGTCAGGCGCGTTTTTAATATGAAATCCAATCCCCCATCATCCGATTCTTTCAGGGTCATTTCCAGTTTAGCGCATGAACTGGACTCTCCCCTAAAGTCCATTTTGACGCGGACCCGCAAACTTATCACGGATTATAAAAACCGTGATTTTGAATTTATATCATTTAAAGATTTTAAGGTCATTATTTCCACCCTGGAACAATTGGAGCGCCAACTCGAACATTGTTCACAGACGACCAGCCGCATGCTCTATGTGGGCAAGCGTCAAGCACGCCTGGAAGCAAACAATTGTCAAATCAATGATGTCATCAAAAGTGTTTCGGCGGATTTAAGCCAGCAATTAAAAATTGCCCGCATTAAAATAGTTTCACGCTTAAGTGCTCAACTACCCATGGTGTCGGTGGGGCCTATCGAATGCCATCAGATCATCCATAATGTGATCATTAATGCCATACAAGCCATGCCAGGCGGCGGTGTGATCAGGGTGAAAACAGCGTTAGATAAAGCCCGAGGGATTGTCGGTATCGATGTCACTGACCAAGGGGTGGGTATTACGCCGGAGCATTTAACCAAGGTCTTTGAGCCGTTTTTTACGACCAAAGAACGCGGTATTGATAAAAGTTCCGGTTTAGGCCTCTCCATCATTTATTCAATCATCAACGCTGCCGGTGGTTCTGTCCATATTAAAAGTTCTTTGCGCAAAGGCACCACCGTTCAAATTTCTCTTCCGGTGCATCCATCCAAATAAATTATCCCCCTCTTTTTTTAAAGAGGGGCTAGGGGAGTTTAAATGCCAAATACAGATGAAATCTACATGCTGGAAGCCCTCCGTCAAGCCAAGCTGGCGGCCTCTGAAGATGAAGTGCCGGTCGGCGCAGTAATTGTTCATGAGCGCAAAATCATCGCCAAAGCGCATAATCAGGTAGAAACTTTAAAAGACCCCACAGCCCATGCCGAAATGATCGCCATCACCCAGGCAACACATCATCTCTCATCAAAGTGGCTGCAAAAGTGTAGCATCTATGTCACCATCGAACCCTGTTCCATGTGCGCCGGAGCCTTGGTTTTGGCGCGTATCGCCAGGGTTTGTTTTGGGGCTCAGGACCCCAAGACCGGGGCCTGTGGATCAGTTGTCAATATCGCCAATCATCAATCATTGAACCATCGTATCAATGTAGTCAAAGGTATTTTAGCCGAGGAATGCTCACAGGTAGTCAGTGCATTTTTCCAAAAGAAACGCAAAGCCAAAAGAATCCAATAGATACTAAAAATCTCACCCAATATTTAATAATTTCCAATGTAAACGCCTCAAATGCCGGGATCCCGCCAGAGGCGGTGATTCTTGTCGGAGATCTTAATCTTAAAAATATTTGCAATTATGGCAGATATGTTCTATATTATAGTACAGTTGTACTATAACATAGAACGGAGAGAAGATATGTTGATACCTGCCGGAAGAAGAAAAATATTGGAAGTATTTTTAAAGAATCCTTTTGAGGAAATACATCTTAGAGAGATCGCGCGTCTGTCTAAAGCTTCACTGACTAATGTCGATAATTCAATGAAGCTTTTTGTAAAGAATGATATGTTCATAAAGCGTGAAATGTCACATTCAACTTTTTTTAAACCTAATTTTGAAAATGATGACCTTATTAAAGTTTTTGAGCTTTTAGAGCTGGAGCGGCGAAAGGAATTTTATCTAAAGAACAAGAATATCGCGCGCTTGCTTAAGAAATACGCGGAAAACACAGTAGAGCTTTCCAATAAAAGGATTCAAATGATCATTTTGTTTGGATCTGTATCAAGAGGAGAATGGAATAAGAATAGTGATATTGACATCTTAGCGGTTGTGGCTGACAAAGAGGATGACATTATTGATATTTTAAATAAGGCTAAAATGGATGCCAAACCGCTTTTGGAAATAAGGCCAATAAGCACGACAGTCAAGAAATTCACAGAGGGGCTTAGGGTAAAGGCAGAGTTTTACGATAATCTTTGGAAAGACCGCATCATTTTATATAATGAGTTTTTATTTTGGCAGTTAATCAAAGAAGGGGGAATGAAAAATGCCTGAAAACATTTAAAAAATTGTAGAGAGCTGTTTTCATCCAAAGGCAGGTAAGTCCAATCTTCACAAGGTATCCGTCAACACAGAACACATACAACAGCATATGGACAAAGCGCATAGCAATCTTCGGGCCATGAAATTGATGTTCGACAATGATCAATTTGATTGGACTGTGATCTGTGGGTATTACGCGATGTATCATGCGGTATTAGCGTCTCTTTTTAAGATAGGCATCCGGGCAACAGCTCATTACTGCGCTATTGCAGCGTTTAAAGAATTTTATGTACAGCGTGGGAAAGTAAAGCCTGAATTTGTGGATTACATCAAACGTGCCAAACAACTTGAGCAGGAATATGCCAATACTTTGGATAAAGCCCAGGAAAATAGAATTATTGAGCAGTATGGTGTTCAAGTGGTCACTAATGATGATGCCGAATGGATTATAGAAGATGCAAAAGATTTTGTTCTGAAAATTGAAGAAGTTTTGGTGTAGCCACCCAACAAAGTGTTTTACATTTAAATATTAGTGAGTATAATAAAAAATTCTTATTGGGTTCATGGAGAGGTGGCAGAGTGGCCGATTGCAAGTGACTGCTAATCCAATGCTCCTAAATTCGTAAGTTCCTCAAATTCCTGCAAATGGGTTTATTTCCAACAAGTTAGACAAATTCCTCTTGTGATAAATTGCTAAATTTAGCGGTATTTTATGGTATTTTTTAGCACGTTTTTAGCACATCTTTTGGTTCCCTAAACAAGTGACTATGGGCACCAAAAAAATCTAGTTCTGTAATACAAAATTACAGCAAGTGGCTAACAGTCACTTTTTTTATATTCAAAAATGAAAAATGTGCTAACTATGTGCTATGACTGTTCAACAAAAATTTGACAATACTACTCATAAGTAGTATACTCTCAGTGGAGGCAAAATGAACAAGAAGATGATCTATATACAAAAAGAGCAAAAAAGAATCACGGGTTTGGTAATCAAGAAATTTCAAGATTATTACCTTACAGGTGGCACAGCGTTGGCATTTTATTTTGGGCATCGTTTTTCAGAAGACCTGGACTTTTTTAGTCAAAAGTATCAAAAAAGCGATCCCGAAAAGATTATGAAATACATTTCTGCAGAAACTGGATTTGATTATCAATTAGAAGCCGATCAAGATAGTCCTAAATTAATTCCAATGAAGGTATACTTCCTGGAATTAAAGGATAAACAGGTATTAAAAATAGATTTTGTAAAAGACTATGTCAAAAACGTAGGAACGATAAAGAATGGCTTGCATTCAGTGGAAGATATTTACAGGCGTAAAATATATGCAGCTATCGGTATGCAAGACAAAGAATTAGATACAGGGCGCGCGGTAGCAACGGGAAGGCAGAGCGTTAAAGATTTATTTGATATTTATTACCTTTCTTCAAAATATAAGCCTTTATCCGAAATATTTTTTGAATATTTCCCTTATAATCAGGTTGAACGGCTTGATGCTTGGTATCGAGGATTTGACAGGATGGAGACAAAATTAAGCCTTATCGATTTAATTTCGGGTATTGACACAGGTAAAATTTTTAAATATCTGGATGATCAAATATTAAAGAAGATTCCAGCTAAACTGCTCTAAGGAAGTTTTTATGAAGATCAATTGGTTGTGGGATACCAGATTAAGCGAAGCCAGGGTCAAGAAGATTCTAAAGAAAGAACACGATCCCCGCTTTTACATTTATGCGGAAAAGTTGTTTTCCCGCGTAAGTGATCCCAAAATAGCTTTTGATTATGTCACCAGAGAAGTTTTTTGCCGGAATTGGCCCAACATAAGCAAGAGGATTCAAAAAGATGCCTGGGTTCAAGGAAGGGCAGCTTTTTGGCAATCTGTTTATGAAAAGACAGTGAGCATACATCCTGAAAGGATGAGTATTGCAGAGCAAATAAAAAATATTCGTGCTCAAATGGGATATAGCCAAAAAGAATTAGCTAAGAGGCTTGGTGTTATTCAGCAATATGTATCCAAGTTGGAAGCAGGTAGGGAGAATTTAACTTTGGATACTTTAAAGAAAATAGCCGAAGTTTTTGGCAAACGATTAACAATCCTACTAAATTAGAGGGAAGGTCACTCGCAATGCAATTTTGACCCAATTCTAACCCTTTGCAATTGTTGTGATAATAGACTCCGTCGTCGAGAAACGGAGTTTTTTTGTTTTATCATCTTTTAATATTTTTTAACTCCCATTAACCTAAAGTGGACACATTTTGGACACCAAAATTTTAACGGTTATGTCATTCCAACTTCAATTCATGTCATTCCCGCGGAAGCGGGAATCCAGCCTAGGGAGGACAAAATGCCTGAATGTATTGCAAGGATCACCCAGATTCGTTTCGATAAAAAAAGCACAATAATTTTGTGGATAGAGGCGTTCATATTTGCCGTGATATATGGGCTGATGTTTAAAACATGGGTGGTTTGGGGAGTGCTCTTTTTACCTTCAGCCATTCTGTTGAGCAAGCCCAAGACCGCGGTTTATACGATTTTTATTATTTGCGGCCTATGGACGTTTATTTTCGCTGCGCTTGGTTATGGTATTGGTGGATGGATTGGGGCAGTGATTGTAGGTATGACTGTTTTTTATAAAGGAGTAAGACTTCATTTACGTGATTTAAGCGTTCTCCTGATGAATGGGATTTTACCGGACAGGTTTGGAGACAGAATTGGCATTTAGGAAGACAAAATTTAAATTAAAAGTCATAATATATTAAGCAAGAAATCGTCTATTTTTATAACCATCTGTAACAGAATAGGTTACAGATGGTTTATTTTTTATAATTTCTCCCCTAGACCTAGTTTTATATAGATACAGATGGTAAACTCTATTTATGGCAAAAAAGCTCGTATCTATATTAATCCTAGGATGTTTTTTTATTACAAGCATCTTGGGATCGAACCCTGTTTATGCCCAGGATTTTCGTTTGCCAGCACCTGGAGTAATGGTTCGCCTAAGCCCACCGCTTGATCCACCAATTTTAAAAGGTATAAAAGTTCATACTGTTAATCCATTCAGATTTGATTTCATTCTTGATAAAGGCGATAGTGAATTGAGTAACGATCAGCTTAAAGACGAATCTAGTAAGCTGATTAAATATTTTTTAGCTTCATTAACTATCCCTGAAAAAGACCTTTGGGTCAATCTTTCACCTTATGAAAAAGACCGCATCATTCCTAAAAGTTTTGGCCTAACAGAAATGGGCCGAGACCTGCTTGCCGAAGACTACATGCTTAAGCAGATAACCGCTAGTTTGATATATCCGGAAGATGCTGTAGGTAAAAAATTCTGGAAGCGCATTTATGAAGAAGCGGCTAAAAGGTATGGAACAACTAATATACCGGTTAATACGTTTAATAAGGTGTGGATAGTGCCAGAAAAAGCAGTTGTGTATGAGAATGCTAAAGCAGGAACAGCTTATGTGGTTGAAAGCAAGCTAAAGGTGATGCTTGAACAGGATTATCTTTCACTTCAAAAGCATGAGGGTATTCAATCCGGGCAGGCACAGACTAAAGATACAAGCCAATTAGGCAGTCAAATTGTTCGGGAAATCGTCATACCTGAATTGACTACTGAGGTTAATGAAAATAAGAATTTCGCTCGGCTACGTCAGGTTTATAATTCGTTAATTCTAGCTACTTGGTACAAAAAGAAAATCAAAGACAGCATTCTTTCTCAAGTTTACACAGACAGGAATAAGGTGGCAGGGGTAAATATCGATGATCCACAAGAGAAAGAGAGAATTTATCAGCAATATCTAAAAGCTTTTAAAAAAGGCGTTTATAACTACATCAAAGAAGAGCCTGATCTAATTACCAATCAATTAGTGCCTAGGAAATATTTCTCTGGCGGTTTTGGTTTTTCGAATATTAATTCGGCAATGATTACTACAAACAAAGCGAGATCTATAAAAAATTTTGTGATAGGAACGGCGGTAGTTTTAGGGGTTACTATTGCTGCATGGAAATATCAACACTCTCCTGTCGATGATTTAGCTTTAAAATTACAAAACGCTCCTCAAATGGAAAAGGAAAACTTACTATCAACCCTGTTAACCAACCGTTTAGAAAATTATCCTAGGGCAAAGATAATTGTTGAGGAAGCTTTAAAAAAGGAAGCCATAGAAGTTTTGGCAGATTTACAGAAAAGTTTCCATTTAAATGATTTGGAATTAGTTTCTATTAAAGGAAGAATTCAAGAATTAAGGTTTGTTTATGGGTTAGGGGTAGGAGATGGGGATGCTAACTCACTTTTTGAAATATCTAAACAGACTGATCTTAACCACCTAAGAATTATTCTTGCTCATGAAATAGGACATAATATTTTAAAGATGAAATGTATGCAGGCCGGTATCAGTGAATGGGAGGTTCCTGGAAATATTTCTGAGTTTTTTGCTGAATTAGTCGCCAATACCTACCAGCCTCACCCATCAGATAAAAGGGGTACAGCAGATAATCAATGGGCTTATGCACAAATTGAGGCTATAAATAAGACATTAATTGAGAATGGCATGAAATTTAATGATATAGAATTCAATAAATCCCAATATTATGGGGCCTTTGCTCAATTTGTACTTCAGCAAATTCTTAAAGGAAGTTCTGCCAAGGAGATTGTTTCTGCCGTTTACAAACAATCTGTCTATATACAAGAAATAATGCCCAAGAAAATAGAGGGCGTAGAAGAACCTATTTATGTTCCAGATAGGGCCATGTTAAGTGGTGCTAAAGAGAAAGAAAAGTTAGTAGAGCTTTTTAAGGATGTCGAAGAATATTTAGGCATTCGTGTTAAACCAGAAATAAGAAAAAAGGTTTCAGATTTGAAAAATAAAATAAATGAACTCTCGGACCAGGAAGCGTGGTTTTTGGGTTTTTCACGCACAATGAACCAACATTCTGTGCATTTAGCGGGAATTGCAATGGAAGTAGCTCGGGGTGAAGGTAGTTCTGAAGAAGAAATTGAAACAGATTTAATTACATGCGCGAAGAGCTTGGACGAAGTGAAATATAAAATTTCTAGACTTCGGGATCAGAATATTCTAACAGACACAACCGAAACTACGTTTTTTGATGAATCTCATTCGAATTTTGAAAATAATATTATTGAAGCAGGAAACCAGGTCTTTTATTCTTTTATTAATAGTAAAGAAAATTCAGCAGCTATCGAGAGTTCAATCAATGAGTGGTTCAATAAATGGATTCCATTACGAAAGGATCCCAAAAGATTTACGGAGTATTTAGAAAGCAGATATCCTCCAATATCTAGTGATAGATCTAGTTTGGAATTCCGTCAACAAGCTCATCAAGAATTTGCTCGTATAGGAAATGTTGTTCCAGGACAAATCTTATTTGCATCAAAGAATGATTATTTACTTCTTGGGCTATTCGGAGCAGATATGCTTAAGCCTAACGAGGCCGGTAATTTCATTAGAATTAGAATAAACTCAAGTGAGGCCCTTAATTTAATTCTTATCCAGAATTCATTGGATGATTTTGGGTTTCTTAAAGTATTGGCACATGAAGTAGCTCACTTAACGGCAGCACCAATTGGTGCAGAATTTTCCCGGGTTATGATTGAAGGATTTCAGGTATTCAGGGAGTATGAAATTCTAGATTCGATTAGAAAATCTAACACTGAATTTGGAAGAAAAACGGATGCTTTGATAAATAATTATGCTTCTAGGTTAAAAGTAAGATTCTTGCGATCTTTAACCAAAGTTTTATTTAAATTAACCAGACGAAATAGTTTATTAAATTTTAAGGATAATTTAAGGTCTTTGATAGTCACGCATTCGGGTTATTACCGTGAAACAGACTTTGTGGAAGATATGATAAGAGTTGCTGGATATCAATCTGTAGAAAGTTTTTATTATGGAGATGTCACATTATTGCGTAATGCTCTTGGCCATGATAAATTTGATGTTATAAGAGGAATATTTGATGACATGCATCGGCAAAGATTGACTAGAGACCCGATCTTAAAGGAAGGCGTTATCTTTAAATTTGCAAGAGCATTTTTTAACATAGATTTTCAACGTAACAAATATAAAAATGCTTCATCAGAGACAAAAAGTAAGGTTAAGGACTTTACGGATAATTTAGGAACGACTCTATGGAATACTAGAAGTTTTTTAAACATTTTTCAAGTAAACCAATTAATCAAATTATTTTCGAGATATCTGTCTGATGAAATTAATAGGTCTCAATTTATCAATGCTTTACATGACTTGTATGACCTTGCAATGACTTCATCCATCGGAAAAATAGCAGATGATGGCCAATTAGCCAAAGTAGAAGATCGGGCGATGAACACAGATATGTCCCGAAAAAGATTTCTACGTATTTTAGGCACCCTTACAGCAGGTTCAACAATTGATCCAAAATTAGTAATAAAAGCTACAGCAGGTACGTTAAATGTAGCAGAAAAAACAGAAGTGCTGTCTAAGTATATTACTCCCGAACGATTGCGATTTATAACCAGTTGGCTTTCGACATTGGATGAAGCCAGACACACCATAGGTTTTTCCTCTGCTCCTCAAGACAAATTAAATTCTGTTTACGACTTACCTAATAGTTTTAGCTATACCGATTTTTCAGCTAATGTGCTATCGCGACTATTGTATTCAGCAGGAGAATATTTTCAAAAAGATCCGAATTTTAAAGTGATGACTAACGCAGAGGAATTAGATCAGTTTGCTAATTATCTTCAGACCTTGGTTGATCGCATTCCCAGTGCTTTAACCGACCAGAATGTTGAACATTTATTAAATGATCCGTGGATTAAGGAATATATGGCTCCAATTTCAGGGCATCGCGGAGAATTTACATTTGCTGGGATAGCTCATCACGAGCCTCCTACCCAAAATGAGTGGCTTCTTGTTGCAAGAAGGGGATTGGAAAATAGTATTTATATACTTCGTTTTGAAATAGAGAAATTTCATCACAATTTATCTAATGATCCCAATAATTTTATTAGCTCTCTACAAGACTACCCCAATTTGGTTAAAACAGTTTCTTCACATTTTCCAGATGCTTCTTGGGATATAGGGCTACAACGATTGATGGATGAAGGGCCTGCTTTCTTGTCAGATGATAGATGGTTGTCGGCTCGAGAACTTTTTTTTAAATTAAATAGATCTAATGCTATTTTTCCGCAGGGTGTTATACCCACAGACATAGAACAAGCGGTGATAGATTATGGCAAGATATTAAAAGGTGAATATCCTATGCCTACTCTACAGGAGATGGCTAGTGTACAAAAAAAACTACATAGATTTCTATATGAATCTGAAGAGTATTATGGAATAACTAGGGACGAATTGAATCAGTATGTTAAAGAATTCCAGAAACGTCTTGATGAGGAAGAGAAATTTGATCAACGTGCATTAAACAGATGGGAAAATGATGGTGGAAGTCTAGGTTCTGATAGATCAACTGATGAGGCTATGGTTAGCAAAGAAACTCAGGAACATTGGATTAAAACCTTTCAACTTGGAGAAGATAAATTGTTCAGTGCTCATGAAATAGATTTTAAACAAAAAAGTTTTCGCTACAAACCCATAACTCCTCAAAACCAATTGAATAGAAATGGTTTAAAGACTCGCAGATTTGTTTTAAGTACTTATGGAGCCTTGACAGAGAAAGATGATTTAGTTTATTCAAATATTCCAGAATTGGGTCTAGTTGCGCTTGCTCGAGAAGGAGATTTTGTCGTTTTGGAAAAATTGGAAGGAGTTGAAGCGGCAATATTATCTTCCAAACACATGTATTGTATGGGATGTTTGATTAAAGCAAAGAAAGCTGATAAGCAGATTCTAGCATTTGCCCATATTAACCCAGATGGTGACCATTGGAATGATGGTTATAAACAGTATCAAGGGGTATTAAAATTTTTAAAAGACCAGGGATATACTAATGTTCATATTGGAGTTATGTTTAATGATAAGGAGTTTGAAGGGTTCCCTAAAGAAGTGAGAGAAGATCAAATTGTGAAAGAAGCAAAAGACTTGGGTTTTGAAGCTTATAAGATTGAAGATAAATATACCCTTGCCTCAGATACCTCTTCAGACATTATCTTGACCTCAGAAAAGGCTATTATGCAAATGATTGATTTTGAAGGATTACCGACAATTCGTATAGGACTTACTAATCTTGAGGAAAAAACAGTATCTTGGGGTGACTTTGAATTTTTTAATAAAGCAATGATGGCTAAAGAAAACGAAGAAAACGGCGACAACTCTCAATTAGCAAATGCTAAGCCCGCCATCATGAAAACTTCTAACCAAAGAGAATTAACTCCAGGTGGTATTGATTTAACGCCTGCCAATATGAATCTGCAGACACAGAATGCAGGAGAAGAAATTAAATTTCACCTTGATCCTGCGATGCTTCAACAACTTCAAAACGCCCCTGGCTTTGTGCCAGTGATTATCAATATCCAGCCTCTTAAAAGTTTGTCTGACTTCTTAGGGTTAAACAAAGAGCCTGTTTAGCCAGAAGCGTTAGCAAAAGCATAAAAGACAAATTTTGAAAAGAGGCACAAAAAAGGCTCAACAAAGTCTCAACGTTGAGCCTTTTTTGTGCCTTTTTTCTGTCGTAACTCTCCCATTTTCAATTGGTTTTTGGGCGAAAGCGGCCCAAAACCGTTCCAAACCCCTCTCCCCCTACCATAAGTTTTTTATGGGGGATAGGGGTTTGGAACTACCAATTGAGAATGGGAGAGGAAGGTTTTAGATGATGGGGGATAAGGAATACTTGGTAGGGAATAGAGTAGAAGTGCAGATTTATTGGTTTTGTGGTTTTTGTATTAGTTGTTGAAGTTTTTCGGATGTGATTTTAGTTTATTTGGCTTATATTGTATTTTTTGATTTTTTTTGATGGTTTTGTTTTTTTGCTGATCTTGGCTAATTATTGCTATGGATTAGGTTGATAATGATTTTTAATCGTGATTAGGCCATACGGGAGCAATTACAGAGTGCTCCTGGCGTTTTATGATTTATTTAACATCAAGTATTAATTGATTTTAGATAAATATTAGCTTGACAAATACATTAACTTTGGTAATATGCTTTTAGCCCACGTCAGTAAGTTAAACTTACAAGATAATGTCTTTGTGTCTTGAAAGTTTAGTGGGCAAAGAAATTTTATAATTACATAGGCTCAATTTCTTTCGTCCAAGTCAAGAAGTTAAATTCCGCCTTTTGCGGGATTTATTTGGGGAAAGAAATTGCTGTCCATCAATGTTCTGACCCCAAGTAGATTGGCATGAGCAACATGCCGTTATCGAAAGGGGTTTTTTATTATGGAAAAAAGATTTTTGACGGTCGCGGAAATTTCCCAATACCTGGGGTTTAAGCCGAGTGCAATCAGGTGTTGGGTGAGAAAAGGATCAATACCGTTTAATAAGCTAAACGGCGGCATCCGGTTTGATATTGAAAAAATAGAGCGTTGGATTTCTCATCAAGCAAAGCGATCAGAAATTTCTGGGAATAACTGATTCGCAATTGCTATTCTGGGCCTATGGGTTATAATTTGAGTGTCAAAACTTGTTGGGAATGACCCGTTGGCTGGAAGGAGGACTGAAAGGAAGAGTCCAATGGGAACAATCTTCAAAAGAGGTAATAGTTGGGGGATTAATTTCATTGATCCTCAAGGGCAGCAGGTACGGCAAATGGTTTCTTCATACAAGGAAACCGCGGTTAAAGTATTGAAAAAGATCGAAACTGAAATTGTTGAAGGCCGATACTTTGATCGCAAAGAGAAAAAGCAGGAGATTCTCTTTGAAAATTTTGCCGAACGTTTTTTTGAGACGTATGTACGGTTGGAAAATAAAGATATTCAGAGGCGTAGAAATCAGCTCAATGGCCTGATTAAGCATTTTAAAGGAAAATATTTGAGCCAGATCGATTGTCTGTTGATTAGGGATTATATGGCTTGTCGTATTAAAGTCCTAAAGCCAGCTTCGGTTAACAGAGAGTACTCATTGCTCAAATCCATGTTTAATAGGGCCATTGAATGGGGTATCTTTGATGGAAAAAACCCAACCAATTCTCTCAAGAAATTGCAGGAAAATAATGAACGCTGTCGATGGTTAACAGAAGATGAGCAGCAGGCCGTTCTTTCTCACTGTCAGGGGTTGGTATATGTTGTTGTCCTAACAGCCTTGAAGACAGGAATGCGTTGGGGTGAAATAATAAGGCTTAAATGGAAACAGGAAAATAATAGTAACTATGTTGATTTTGATAATGATGTCATTTGTATTCATGGCGCATTGTCTAAAACTAACAAGCCTCGATACATTCCATTAAGTCCTTTGCTCAAAGAAGCATTATTGACACTTCCAAGATACGAAGGTGTTAGTTATATCTTCTGGCGACCAGAAACAGGCCGTGAGTTACGATCGATCCGTTCTCCTTTCGATAGGGCTTTGAAAAAGGCGGGGATCAAGGATTTTAAGTTTCATGATCTTCGTCACACGTTTGCATCTCAATTAGTCCGTAATAAGGTGGATTTATATGTGGTACAAAAACTTCTTGGTCATGCTTCACCTAAAATGACTCAGAGGTATGCCCACTTAAGCCAAGACCAATTATGGAATGCAATCCAAAGTATAGATCGTCGGGAAAATAGAATGGCTGAACAAAATGATTTACATTTAAATATTAATGCGTATAATTAGAAATTTCCAAATAGCACAAATTTAGCACATGTGGGGAAAAAGCAGTTTAGATAAAAAATGAGTTTGGATATAAATCCATAAATAATAGATACTTACAGATTTTGGAGAGGTGGCAGAGTGGCCGATTGCAAGTGACTGCTAATCACTTGACCGGGAAACTGGTCCCAGGGTTCGAATCCCTGCCTCTCCGCCATTGATTTTTCCTTGTATATGTCTAAATACAGCAATATCATACGGCATTTTAAGGGCAAGCGCTTGCTGGTCATCGGTGATGTGGTGCTTGACCAGTATATCAAGGGCAGCGTATCGCGTATTTCGCCCGAGGCGCCGGTACCCATTGTGCTTCAAGAAGAGGCTTTTTTTACCCCAGGGGGTGCCGCGAATGTGGCCAATAATCTGGCCACTTTAGGGGCCAATGTCACCCTGGTCAGTAAAATTGGCGATGATATTGAAGGCAGCATCCTCAAACGTGAACTTGGGAAGCGCCATATCCCTACCAAGGGCCTTTTTATAGATAGCAACATCCATACCATTTTTAAAACGCGCATCATTGCCCAGCACCAGCAGATTGTTCGTTTAGACAGGGAAAAACCAAACAGTGCAGGCCTGGACCTTGTTAAAGAAGGCAAAATCCTGCCCTTTCTGCGTCGTCACATGAAAGAATTTCAGGCCATTATTATTTCCGACTATGGCAAGGGCCTTATTGACCCAAGGCTTTTGGCCCAGGTGCATGAATTAGCTGCTGAATATAAATTGCCGGTGGTGGTTGACCCGAAATTAGAAGATTTGCGAGAGTATGGCCAAGTCAGCTGTATTACCCCTAATAAAAAAGAGACTGAAAGTGCTCTCAAGAATATTTCAGAAGAAACCCGTAAAGCCTTTGGGATACATTCGACAAAACTCGATACTAAAGAAGACATTGAAGCTAATGGCTGCGGGCTTTTAAAATTTTTGGGGATTGAATCCCTTTTAATTACCTTAGGCGAACATGGCATGTATCTCTTTGAGCAAAATAAAAAACCTCTTCCTATACCGACGATGGCGCGCCAGGTCTTTGACGTTTCCGGGGCAGGGGACACGGTGATTGCTGTTTTTGCGTTATGCCTGGCCGCGGGTTTGGATAAACCACAAGCGGCAAAGATCGCCAATTACGCGGCAGGGGTTGTGGTCGGGAAAATGGGTGCTGTGGCCATTGAGTTGGATGAATTAAAACACGCGATGGGGGTGTCCTTCAAATGAAGACGATAGGCGTCATTCCCGCGCGCTATGCTTCCACGCGTTTTCCTGCCAAAGTTTTGGCCAATATCAACGGAAAACCCTTGGTGAGGCATGTGTGGGAAAAAGCCACCCAATGCCGGGAACTGGATGAAGTGTTGATTGCCTGCGACCATGAAGAAGTTTTTAAGGCCGCTCAAGCGTTCAAAGCCCGGGTTGTCATGACAGATCCTAATCATCCTTCAGGCTCTGACCGTATTGCCGAGGCTGTTAAAGATCTGAAAGTGGATATTGTCGTCAATATCCAAGGAGATGAGCCTTTCATTGATCCCCGGACCATTGACGCATTGGCTCTTCTTTTAAAGCAGGATGCCAAGACCAAGATGGCGACCGTGATCAAGGAAATCAGTGATGATGCTGATTTTCAAAATCCTAACGTGGTTAAATGTGTGGTGGATGAACAGGGGTATGCCTTGTATTTTTCCAGGGCCTCAATCCCATATCACCGGAATAAAAATGCTTCCTCAAGAATAAAGAATTATAAACATTTGGGGCTCTATGCGTACCGTAAAAATTTCTTATTGCAGTTTAAAGACTGGCCTAAAGGTCAATTGGAATCCGCCGAGGAGCTTGAGCAATTACGTATCCTTGAGCACGGTATAAAAATAAAAACAACGATAACAAGTTATGAATCAATCGCGGTGGACACCCCGCAAGATTTACAGAAAGCCATCCTATGGTTCGGCAAGTTAAAATAAATGACAAGGTGATTTTTGGCGGCAAGCATCCCTTGGTGCTGATCGCGGGCCCTTGTGTGATTGAGTCTCCCTCGGGGACCTTGAAGATCGCCGAGGCCATCAAAAAGATCACATCAAAACTGCGCATTCCTTTTGTTTTTAAAGCGAGCTTCGATAAAGCTAACCGCAGCTCGATCAATTCCTTCCGGGGTCCGGGGCTTTATGAGGGGCTTAAGGTGCTTTCTCAAGTCAAAACTAAATTAGGCGTACCCATCTTGTCGGATGTGCATGATGTCAACCAGGCCCAAATGGCCGGTGAAATCCTGGATATCATCCAAATCCCGGCCTTTTTATGCCGTCAAACAGATTTGATCATCGCCGCGGCTAAGACACATAAAACCGTGAATGTCAAAAAGGGCCAGTTCATGGCCCCGTGGGACATCAACGGCATTGTTAAAAAAATGCAGGAGGCAGGCAATCAAAATTTGCTCTTGACCGAACGGGGCGTTTCTTTTGGGTATAATAATTTGATTTCTGATTTCAGGGCCTTGCCCATCATGCGCGCGTCAGGTTATCCGGTTGTCTTTGATGCCACCCACAGCGTGCAGAAACCCGGTGGATTAGGGACATCATCCGGCGGAGAGAGCCAATATATCCCGCTTTTGGCCCGTTGCGCTGTCGCGGCAGGGGTTGATGCCATCTTTTTGGAAACGCATCCCAATCCCTCCAAAGCCCTTTCGGATGGGCCCAACACTTTGCCGCTAAAAAATTTAGAAAATTTATTAAAAACATTGATAGCTATTGATCGGATAACGGATAAAAATGCTTAAACGCGCTAAAGAAGTTTTATCGATTGAAGCCAAGGCCATCACCCTGATGGCCCGCCGTTTAGATCGCCAGTTTGAAGCCGCGGTTGAACTGATCGCTAAATGCAGCGGACGTGTCATTATCTGCGGCATGGGCAAGTCAGGGATAGTGGCCCGCAAGATCGCGGCCACCTTGTCTTCGACGGGAACGCCCAGCATCTTCTTGCACAGCGCGGAAGCAGTCCATGGTGATTTAGGGCAGGTCACGGCCAAAGATACCGTGATCATCATCTCCCAAAGCGGCGAGACTGAAGAGACCCTTCGCCTTCTGCCCTTAGTGAGAAAGATCGGGGCCAAGATCATTGTGATGACGGGTAATCTTAAATCGACTTTAGCCCGTCATGGGGATTTGATCCTTAATATCGGTGTCAATGCGGAAGGTTGTCCTTTGGGTTTAGCACCCATGGCCTCGACCACGGTATCCATGGCCTTAGGCGATGCCTTGGCTGCCTGCCTGATTGACCGTAAAAAATTTAAGAAGGAAGATTTTGCCATGTACCATCCCGGAGGATCCTTGGGCCGGCGGCTTTTGTTAAAAGTGGAAGATATCATGCGCTCTGAGTCGTCCCTGGCCCTGGTTGCAGCCACCACCAAGGTCAAGGATGTCCTGTGGTCCATCACCAAGGCGCGCTGCGGTTGCGCGTGTGTCGTTGATGGCAAGCATAAACTATTGGGCATCTTTACCGATGGGGATTTGCGCCGTCATTTGGAGACTGATTCCAGCGTATTGGGCCGTAAGGTGGCTGACGTGATGACGAAAAATCCATCTTCTATTGGAAAAGATAAACTGGCGGCCCAGGCTTTTGACTTGTTAAAAACAAAAAAGATTGATGAATTGCCGGTGGTGGACCGTAGCGGACGGGTGGTCGGTCTTTTAGATGTGCAGGATTTGCTCAAGGCAGGGCTGGTTTAATGAAAAATGCCCTAAAGAAAATTAAGTGTTTGGCCATGGATGTTGATGGTGTCCTCACTGATGGGCGCATCATCATGGACAGCCATGGTGTTGAAACCAAGAATTTTGACGTGCAGGATGGCTTTGGGATTGTATTTTTAAAAAAATGCGGACTTAAAACAGCCATCATCTCAGCCCGCGAATCAGGTGTGGTGGCGCATCGCGCCAAAGATTTAAAAATCGACAAGGTCTATGTAGGCGTGTATCCTAAGCTTAGCGCTTATGAGGACATGATCAAAGAATTTAAAGTGCTTGATGAGGAAGTTTGTTTTATCGGGGATGATGTCGCGGATTTAGGTATCATGCGCCGGTGTGGCGTGGCCGTGGCGGTTGCCAACGCTGTTTTTGAGGTCAAACACATTGCCGGTTATGTTACCGTCAGGCATGGCGGTCATGGTGCAGTCCGGGAAGTAGTTGAACTGATTTTACAAGCCCAGGGACTTTGGAGCCCTCAACTTTATGAAAATTAAGACATTGCTTCTAGGGATGGTTTTTATTTTTTGTGCCTTTTACAGCCAGGCGGATGAAACAAATGAATCTGCTCCCTCATCACAACAATTGCAGGGGTTTAATCTTAACGGTTATGATAATAATGGACAGAAATCCTGGGACGTCAACGGCACCAAGGCCGATATCTCTGACGATAACATCAAGATCACCAACGTGGACGCTAATTTTTATGGCAAGGAACAGGCTAATTTAACGGCCGACCATGGGACCATCAATAAGACCAATGGGAACGTGGATTTAAAAGACAATGTGGTGGTCACATCCAAAGACCGCGGCACTCAAATGACCACCGACACCTTGGATTACAATCGCAATAAAGATTTAGTCACCACCCAAGACCCGGTCAAGATTGTGGACGAGCAAGGTGTGGTTACAGGCCAGGGAATGGTGGCCCACCCAAACTTAAAACGGGCAAAGATCAAAAGCCATGTAAAGGCGGTGGTGAATACCCAGCCGCAAGGTGAAGATAATAACCAGGTCATCACCATTACTTCCGACGGTCCCATGCAAATGGACCAGGTCAAGATGTACGCGGTATTTATTGATCATGTTGTGGCCGTGGAAGCTTCCACCGGGCGTGAACTTCATGCCGATAAAATGGAAATTTGGTTTAACCAGGCCACCAAACATATCAACAAAGCCATTTGCACCGGGCATGTGAAGGTCATTCAGGGCCCCAATGTCAGTTACGCGGACCAAATGGTCTATGAAGGGGCAACACAATTATTGACCATGACCGGCCGGCCTAAAATCGTATTCGATACCGGCAGCACCAAAGGCAACGGCATGTTCCAGCCCCTTGGAAAGTAATATTCCCCCCTCTTTTTCATAAAGAGGGGGTTAGGGGGAGTTCCTAATCCATGCGTTTATTAGAAGCAAAAAACCTAGTCAAAATATATGGCGGCCGCCGGGTGGTGGATGGCTTAAGTATCACTGTCGGCCGTTCAGAAATCGTAGGGCTTTTAGGCCCTAACGGGGCGGGCAAGACCACCAGTTTTTATATGGTGGTTGGCATCATCAGCCCTCATGAAGGCCAGGTGATATTCGACCAGGATGATATCACCAAAAAACCGATCCATGAACGCTGCCGTTTGGGGATGGGGTATCTTGCCCAGGAAAGCTCCATCTTCCGTAAATTGACCGTTGAACAGAATATCATGGCGGTCTTGGAAACCTTGAATATCAGCCCTTCTGAACGCAAGCGCCGCCTGGAATCCTTGCTGGAAGAGCTGAATATTTCGCACCTGGCGCGTGCCAAGGCCTATACGCTTTCCGGCGGTGAACGCCGGCGCCTCGAAATCACCCGCGCCTTGGTGACCAATCCTTCTTTTTTGCTTTTGGATGAGCCATTTTCCGGCATAGACCCCATCGTGGTGGCCGAAGCCCAGGAAATCATCAAGGATTTAAAAAAGAAAGGTTTGGGGATTTTATTGACAGATCATAATGTCCGTGAGACGCTGTCCATTACTGACCGGGCGTATTTGGTTGCGGACGGACGCGTCCTTATTTCCGGCACAGCCCAGGATCTGATCAACGACCCGAAAGCACGAAAGATTTATTTGGGTGAAAAGTTTACAATGTAGAAAGGGAAACAAAATGAAAGTCGAAGTTAAAAAAGTAGACGCTTTAAAACGTGAAATGAATTTTGAAATCCCCCGCGAACGGGTGACGGAGGCCATGGATGCGGTTTACAATGAAATCGGCAAGCATGCCAAGGTCAAAGGTTTTCGCCCGGGTAAGGTGCCTCGCCATATTTTAATCACTTCCCATGGCCAATTAGCCAAGGATGAGACAATCAAGAAAATCATCCCGCAGGCTTATCATGAGGGAGTCAATCAACATCAGATCAATCCCATTGATCTGCCGGAAATTTCCGATGTCAATCTTAAAGACGGCGTATTGACATTTAAAGCCACCCTTGATATCCGTCCGGAAATCGAGATCAATACATATAAAGGAATCACAGTTGAGCGTAAAAAAAGCGAAGTGACCGAAGAAGAAGTGCTAAAGACCCTGGAATTTTTTAAAAAAGGCCGTGGCGAGCAAGAAGTCACTATTGATGATAATTTTGCCAAGGGGATGGGGTTCCCAAGCCTTGAAGAATTTAAAACCGCGCTCAAGCGGCAGTTGGAATCTGACAAGGACCGCAACAACCGGATGGATGTGGACAATCAATTGGTGGAGGCATTGCTCAAAAATGCCAAGCTGGTCGTCCCGCAATCCTTGGTCAAGCGTCAGCTGCATCACCGCTTAAATGAGGCTGTTAAACGCCTCAAAACCCAAGGTTTGAAGGATGAAGAGATTAAGACAAAAGCGGAAGAACTGCGCGTGCAACTGGAACCGTCCGTTGAGCGCGAAGTGAAGATCTATCTGATCTTGGACGAAATTGCCAAGCGTGAAAACATCAGCTCCACTGATCCCAATGAGAGCATTCCGGGCAAGGTGATGGAATTTTTATTAAAAGAAGCTAAGTGGTCTGATACCAAATGACTTCGACGTAATGTCGAAGTCATCCCTTCGCTTTGCTCAGGGCAGGCTCTGAGCCTACAGGCGAAGGATCTATAATAAAACGGAGAAAACAATATGCCTAACGCGCAATTATTAGTCCCGATGGTCGTTGAAAAAACAGGTCATGGCGAACGTGCCTATGATATCTATTCCAGGCTTTTAAAAGAACGTATTGTTTTTTTAGGCACCGGTGTCGATGATCATGTGGCCAATTTAATCATCGCCCAACTTTTATTTTTACAGTCTGAAGACAAGGAAAAGGACATCTTCTTATATATCAACTCTCCGGGCGGTTCGGTGACCGCGGGATTGGCTATTTATGACACCATGCAATATGTCAAACCTGATGTGGTGACCTGCTGCATCGGCCAGGCCGCGAGCATGGGCGCGGTATTATTGACCGCTGGTGCCAAGGGAAAGCGCTACGCGCTGCCCAACGCCCGCATCATGATCCACCAGCCCTGGGGCGGCGCCCAAGGCACGGCCAGCGATATCCACATCCAGGCCCAGGAAATCCTGCGCATGAAGGATGAGCTGAATAAAATTTTGGCCAATCACACCTCTCAGCCGCTTGAGAAAATTGTCAAAGACACAGACCGTGATTTCTTCATGTCCGCCCAGGAATCAAAAGATTATGGTTTAGTCGACGGAGTGATCGCCCATTTTGGAGAAGCGATAAAATAAAGAAAGGTAATATTCAATGAAACGCAATCTGTTGTTGACCCCAGGCCCAACCCAAGTGCCTCCTCAATTGTGTGAAGTCTTAGGCAGGCCCATCATCCATCACCGGACCCCGCAATTCCAGGACAATATCAAGCAGGTCGTGGAAGGGTTGAAAGAAGTTTTCCAAACAAAAAATGATATCTATATTCTGACTTCTTCAGGCTCAGGCGGCATGGAGGCAGCGGTTGTCAATTTACTATCTCCAGGGGACAAGGCCATTGCCGTTGATAGCGGAAAATTCGGTGAACGCTGGGTTGAGCTATGCCAGACGTACAAGGCCCAGACGATCGTCCATAAAGTCCCGTGGGGAAAAGCACCTTCCGCGGCTGAAATTAAATCTTTGCTTGAAGCTAACCCCGATACCAAGGCCGTGTTTATCACCCTGGCTGAAACCTCAACCGGTGTCACTCCTGATGTGAAAGCAATCGGGGAGGTGGTCAAACATTCCAAAGCTGTGTTGGTCGTTGATGCCGTGTCAGGACTGGCTGTGCAGGAAATCAAAACCGATGAATGGTTCTGCGACGTGGTGGTGTCAGGTTCGCATAAGGGTCTGATGCTGCCGCCTGGCCTGGCCTTTGTCAGCGCTTCCCCTAAGGCCATTGATTTGATCAACAAAAGCACCACCCCGCGGTATTATTTTGATTTGCGTGAATGTAAAAAAGCCATGGAAAAAACCGATACGCCCTTTACCCCGGCCATTGGTATTTTGATTGCCTTGGTCGATAGCCTCGCGATGATTAAAAAAGAGGGGTTGAATAATATGTTCGCGCGTTACGCCCATTTAGCCAAGGGGGTGCGTGCCGGTTGCGCGGCCATTGGTCTGGAATTATTCCCGGATCCGGGTTGTGCCACCAATGTTTTAACGGCCGTCAAGGTCCCCGTGAATATCGACGGAGAAAAATTGACAAAGACCATGAGGGACACTTATGGTATTACTTTTGCCGGCGGGCAAGACCATCTTAAGGGCAAGGTGATCCGCATGGCGCATATGGGCGCATTGGATGAATACGATATCCTTACAGGGCTGGCCTGCTTAGAAAAAGTGTTGCACCAAATGGGCCATTCATTTGAATTAGGCGCTGCCCTTACGGCAGCCCAAAAATCTTTAAATAAAAAAGGATAGGTCATGTTTAAGATTTTAATCAGCGATAAATTGGAAAAAGAAGGCCTTGATATTCTGACCGCGGATGCGCGGTTTACCGTGGATTGTAAATTCGGCATTCCCGCGGATGAACTGCAAAAAATAATCAAAGATTACGATGCTTTGATCGTGCGTTCCGGTACACAGGTAACGAGCCAAATCATTGATGCTGCCCATCGCCTGAAAGTGATAGGCCGCGCGGGAGTTGGTTTGGATAATGTGGACTTGCCGGCCGCCACCAAAAAAGGGATCGTGGCCATGAACACCCCGGCGGGCAATACGACCTCCACCGCTGAGCAGACCATGAGCCTCATCATGGCGCTTTCACGCAGCATCCCGCAGGCTGTTGCTTCCTTAAAGGCAGGCAAGTGGGAGCGTTCTAAATTCACCGGTGTTGAACTTCACGGGAAGGTCTTAGGGATTGTTGGGCTAGGCCGTATCGGTTCAACAGTGGCTAAAATGGCCCAGGCTTTTGGCATGAAGATCTTAGGTTTTGACCCTTATCTGTCCGCTGAGGTGGCCCAGAAAAACGGCATCAAATTAGTTGACCTTAATGAGATTTATAAGACCGCTGATTATATCACGGTGCATATCCCTAAAACGGATGAGACAACCCATATGATCGGGGACGCCCAAATCGCTTTAATGAAAAAAACAGTGCGCCTGATCAATTGTGCCCGGGGCGGCATTATTGATGAGCCTGCTTTAATCAAGGCCTTGCAAGACAAGCGCATTGCCGGCGCGGCCTTGGATGTGTATGAAGTTGAACCGCCTGACTTTCAATCGCCGCTTTTTAAATTGGACAATTGCATCACGACCCCGCATCTGGGCGCTTCCACCTCGGAGGCCCAATTGAATGTGGCCATTGAAATTGCCCACGCGGTCAAAGATGCCCTTACAGGGGCAGGGATACGCAATGCCGCTAATTTCCCATCGCTGTCTTTGGAGTCTTATAAAGTCATTGAGCCGTATTTGAGTCTGGCGACCCGCATGGGGAAATTTGCCGGGCAATTGGTGCAGGGACGCATCAGCGAGGTCACCATCACCTATAGTGGTGCGGTGGCCCAGGAAAAAGTCACGGCCGTGACCATGGCCTTATGCCACGGGCTCTTAACACCCATCCTGGGTGAAGATGTCAATACCATCAATGCCCTGAATATCATGAAGGAACGTGGTGTTAATATCAAAGAGATCCTCTCCAACCAGGAAGGCGAATATGTCAATGCCATCGCGTTAGACATCAGTACAGACAAAGACCCGTTTTCAATATTAGGCACCCTCTCCTCCAATAAACAGCCGCGCATTGTTAAGATCAATAATGTTTACGTCGAAACAGTCCCCCAAGGCCATATGCTCTTTATCAACAACAATGACAAGCCAGGCATTGTGGGCGCTATCGGTACGATTTTGGCCGCGGAAAATATCAATATCGCGGGCATTACCTTGGGCCGTGAAAATCAGCAGGGGGTTGCGGTGAGTGTTGTCAACGTTGACAGTGACATCCCCGAATCCGTCATTGAAAAATTACGTAAAACCAAAAACATCCTTTTTGTCAAGGCCATAAAAGTATAGACATTAAGATGAACGATCTTTTTTTGATTGCTTCCGGGGCGGGTTTGCGTGATGGGTTAAACCCCTGCATCTTTATGGCCTGCGCGTTTTTTATCATCCAAGGCCTTTGGTTAAACACTGTTACGGGGCAACTTTTGGGGCCGCGACTTGGTTTTGTCATGGCTTATGCCTTGGGCACCCTGATCTTTAATTTTGGCCCTGCCCAGATTTTTACTTTACAGAATAATTTTATTTCGATTGCTAAAATCCTTTATTTTATTTTAGGTGCGGCGGCCTTTGTGACGGGTGTTGTATTTTTTAAAGATTGGATCTTAAATGGCTACGGGCAAACGCTGGCCGGTAAGCCCGCTGAAAAAACAAAAACTTTGTCCTTGGCAGGCCGGCTGTCCGTTAACCTTGCGTCCATCGCCATCGCCGTCGGGTTAAGCAGTTTATCAAGCCTTTGGCCCATCAATAATTACATTGTTATTTTAGGCAATGAGGCCATAGCCAAAGGCCAATGGCAAAGGGTGATGCCCATGCTCTTGCCGTACATTATTGTCAGCATGTGGGCCCTTTGGATCTTGTGGGCATTTTTAAGCATTAAGAATTTACGCCCATCCTTGCTGAAAATTGTCTGTGCCGCTGTTTTTTTCACGGCCTCATCATGCATGATATTGATATTCAAATAATCATTTGAGTTTTTACTTGCATTGTGCTAAAAAAGAAGGCTTTAAATTCTTATCCATATTCAACAAAGGACATATTAAGGACATATCATGAATCTAGTTGTCGTTGGCGCCCAATGGGGTGATGAAGGTAAGGGAAAATTGATCGATATCCTCTCTGAAGGTGTCGACATCACGGTGCGCTACCAGGGCGGCAATAATGCCGGGCATACGGTCATTGTCGCGGACAAGGAGTATGTTTTTCATTTGATACCTTCCGCTATCCTGCGCCCCAAGAAAATTTGCGTCATCGGTAACGGCGTGGTGATTGACCCCAAGGCCTTATTGGAAGAGATCGATG
>Ga0206950_1074_pt1 | contig 24104 bp, 23 predicted proteins | sample Alteio_BWOrgHeat_41_FD_152954 | JGI IMG/M metagenome (GOLD analysis project Ga0206950, IMG submission 152954) | Enriched cells from forest soil in Barre Woods Harvard Forest LTER site, Petersham, Massachusetts, United States -... | ecosystem: Environmental > Terrestrial > Soil > Temperate forest >... | reverse complement strand
CATCACGCCGTCGACGGCATGGGGATAAAGTTTGGTGCGCGCAAGAAGGCCGTTGATCGTCAGCATTAAGAGATGTTCGGGGGAAACGGTGGCGAGGCTTTTCGCGAAATGGCCAATCGGTGTCCGGACGCCGCCGCAAATGACGACCTTAACCGCGCGAGTTTTCATGGTGAGGCCTCCCTTAATTTCACTCTATCCCTAAAACAGAGTGAAAACAAGAGGTGTTTAACTATGTATAGCGACGGATGACGCGGATGACTTTGCCGATGATCGTAATATTTTCATCGACGGGTATGGCTTTGTATTTGGGGTTTTCCGGAGCGAGTTCAATAATTCCCGGCTTGCGGACCAAACGTTTGACGGTCGCTTCATCATCATTCAAACGCGCGACCACGATATCGCCATGTTTCGCCGACGCTTGCGGACGCACAACGACAAGATCGGCATCCAGAATTCCGGCGCCAATCATGGAGTCGCCTTTAACGCGTAACGCAAATAGACCGCGCGCGTCCGAAGGAGCCGCGGCGCCGGCCAATGCCGCGCCGACGCTGGTAAATTTGGAAGTCATCGGCGATTTTTCCGCATCTTGCTCTTCGCCATGCACGGTGGAAATATAACCTTCGATTTGTTCAAACGCGAGTTGGGCCGGGCCCGCCGGCACGCGTCCCACAATCGGAATTCCGGTCGCCCGGGCCGTGAGCGTAACTCCGCGCGACAGTCGCGGTTTCACTTCCAACAATCCCGCGTCTTGAAGTTGTTTGACGTGATATTGAATCGTCCCGATCGCCGCAAATCCGCAATGATCCTGAATCTCGCGCAACGTCGGCGGCATCTGATGCTCCGTCTGAAAATCCCGTATGAAGGTCAAAATTTTTTCCTGCGTGGATGTTTTCATAATCAAACATTACCATACGAGTGTATAAATTGCAATCGTCCCGCTCTTTAGATTAAGGTGTCGTAATACAGGATCCGCCTAATGCGGCGTTCGCGATGCGCTGTACATCCAACACGTTGCAGAGGCCGTCGCCATTCACATCCCCCGTGCAGGAAGCCACGCCTAAGGATTGGTTCACCGAGAGTTGGATATCGAGAGCGTTGGTGACGCCATCGGCGTTCAAGTCGCATTTGGGCGTCGTCACGGTCAGCGTGCCGACTTGGTAGGTACTGTTGCCTTGATCGATGACGCCGGATCCCGTCGCCAGTGTTAAACGGGATGACCCGTTATAAAGTCCGATATCCACTTTATAAGTCCCCAACGCAACGGTGATTGGAATATTAATGGTCTGATTCTGGCTATACGTTCCACTCCAAGAAGTGGTTGGTGTCGTAGGAATAAAATCGCCGCCCACTTGCTCTGTCCCGTTGGCATCATCGATATGCACGAACACGGTTTGTGCGCTGACCGTAGGACCGCCGGAAAAGTTGAATGTAAGCGTGGCCAAGCCGCCGGCCGTAACCGTAGTGGTTACCGGCGACGCTTGATTGACCGTGAGCGAAGGCGCCGTCCCCGACAAATTGAGCGTGGCCCAGCTGGAAGGATTGGTCCAATAGTTGGCGGCATAAAGCCACATCAGCTCCGATTCCCGCGTTAAGTTATCACGGTCGTTGATGGCGATATCGAAGCCGTATGACTGGCCGTTCTGCGGCGCGCTGCCGCCGAGGTAACTCCACTTGATGGCCGCTTCGATCACATAACCGCCGGTCACCGTTCGAATCGCCGACACCGCGTTGCTCGAGCCGATCACGGTCCCTTGCTCATCTTTAATCACGCCGTTTTCGGACATAAAAATCTGATGGTCAATTCCGCGGACAAAACTCGTGCCTCCACTATGGTTCGCATCGATCAGAATTTCGATGCCGTCATTGTTGAAGATCACGGGATCGTCGATTTGAATTTGATCGTCGGTGACCTGCACCAAAAGATAGAGATTGGTTGTGTCCCAAGCGGCCTTGAAGGATCCGGACAAATCGGCGGACGTTGGCGCCGTCACCGACAGCGTGGGATTGTATTGCGTCATTGGCGTGGCGGTGATTCCGGACCAGTCCGAGGCATCACCATCGATCGTCTTTGTGCCAAACGAACCCGTGACGCTGGGCAGCACCGTCACCGTCGCGAAAGCGGTCGAAGGGCCATTGCCATTAGTGGCCGTTAAAGTGTAGGTCGTAGTCTGCGCCGGCGTCACAGACACCGACGTGCCGCTAACAGCGCCGACGCCTTGATCGATGGATATGGACGTGGCTCCGGAAATATTCCAGGACAACGTCGCCGATTGCCCCGCATTAATCGTCATAGGATTTGCCGTAAAACTATTAATCGTCGGTCCCGGATTGCCGATGGGAGTGGGCTGCCGCGGCGTCCCGGTCAGGGTACTGTAAAGGCCGACGCCGACGCCGGCCGCCCAGCCGCCTTCGCCGAGGATTGTGGAACCGTTCACGACTAGGATACTTTGCCATCCGCCGGAATAGGCCGCCACGTCGCTGATGGAGAACTGCGAATTATTGAAGATGAATGCCTGATTGCCAGGCGATCCCCCGCACGGGTTACTGTATCCGCAAGCTACCGTGCCAAAACTTCCCAAAAGTTCGAAGGTCGCGTTTGACACGTTCCACAGTTCATTGCCTGCGCCTTCCGTCTTCATGCCGAAGACCCAGACGTGACCCCCGTTAACGCGGCTGTGAAAACCGTTGCCCGTTTCGACATCGTCCTGCCGGATATACATGGACTGATTTGACGCCAATGTGAAATCGCCATGCGCGAACGGCGAATCTTCGATATAGATTGTCCCGGTGCCGGCGGTTGTGTTCGACACGGTTACTGATCCCATCGGGACATCGACCAATGCCAAGGGCGCTGAACCGTTGTATACCAGTCCGCGTGTGTTGGAGCCCAATCCAATATTGCGCAACTCGACGGGAGTTGTGCCGTTGCCATCGAAAGAAAAGACCGGCACCGTCATCCAATTGTCCCAGGCGCCCACATTGGACAGTACCGATTTGGCGCCCACGATCCGGTTCACCGAGGAAGGGACGTGCAGCGTCGTCGAAATTAGATAATCCCCAAAGGGAAAATAAATCGTGGATTTGCCGGAATTGAGCGCGGCCTGGATGCAGGACGCTGCGTCTTGGTTGCTGTTCGGCTGGCAGGCCGGCCCGAAGGAAGCCACGCTGACCCAATGGCTGAAATCATTATCGACGAGTTCCGGCGTGTTGGGAATATTCTGCAGATTTAGAGAAATCATAGTGCCGCCGATGGCCGCCGGGAACGCGTATTCCGCCACCGTCGTTCCGTTGACTTCGGTGTTTCCAGTCCCAGTCGCCAAGGCCGACCGATATCCGCTGGTTACAATATTGCGCAGGAACATCAACCCGGCGCTGGCAGTCGCTTGATTTTCGACGGCGCTCACACTGGATGACCCTCCCGTGAACGTACCATCGACGACCGTCACGCTGCCGTGGCCCGTATTGATAAACGCCGGCACCGTGTTGACGCTGTACACTTCGCGGAACCAGTTGGAAAAATTGGCGACCAGCACGCCGGCGACGTTCTGATGCAGCAGGTCGATGTACTCGTAGGCCACGCTGACTTCCGCGGAGTCGGGCGCCGCGGCAATGCCGTAATCAAATCCCTGGACGGAGACATTCTTGATTAACAAGGGGCCATCGCCGTCGCCTTCGCTTGACGTTCGCGAGACGCTGATGCCTGCCTTCCCCTGTCCGTCTTCGGAAATCACGTTTACGTTTTTGATCGAAGCCTGATTCGACCCGGCGAAGTCGATCCCGATCGCGCTGCCATTGCCATGGCCGATGTCCACGGTCAGATTCCAAATGTCGTTGTTGAACCCGTTCTCTCCGGCGCCAACTTTCGGCGTTCCTAGCTCATTGGCCGTATAAATAACGCCGGGACAATTGTTGGAGGTTTTTTCCGTAATCGCCACCGTGCAATTGCCCAAACCGCTGAATCCCGGCGCGTTGTCCGCTAACCGGATAATGGTGTTGGATTTGTTCTGGCCTTCAAAGCGGAAATAACCTTGCCACGATCCATTCAATTTCCAAACGAGGCTTTTGCTAATAATATAGGTACCGGTTGGGAAATAAACCGTTCCGCCGCGCCCGCCATCGCCGCCCGCCGCCATGCCGGCATTCATAGCGTTTTGAATGGCTTGGGTGTCGTCCGTATGGCCATCGCCCGTAGCGCCATAACTTTGAACGTTGAAGTAACCGATGTCGGCTGGGTAGACATAATCGCTCGTGGTATAAGTGACGCCGGCTTCTGCGCGCTGCACCCCTAGGCTGAGCATCATGAGTAGGGCGCCAAAAAAATATCGGCTGGAAAGTTTGTGAACTGTCGTCAGAGTATCAGGCATCGTGGTTTTAGTGTAACGGAGAAATGTTGCTTTTAAATGACAATTACTGAAGGGGGCGAGTTATTTGTCATATTCGCGCCACGTTCAAAAATAGTACGTCCGGCCGTGCGAATCGTCATGCCCTTTTTAGTCGATGAAGGCCGAGTTATTCATCGCTTCTCCTTATGTCATGGCTTCCTTTATTAATAGAACTCTGTACCAATGAACCCACACTTGTAATAATTCCTTAATGGGTGGGATTGCCGTACTTCTTGGGTTTGTTTCGTTTGCGTTTTATCTGCATGGACTTTATCCTTCCGTTTCCGTAGGGGACTCTGGGGAATTTATTGCGGCGGCGCATACGTTGGGGATTGCGCATCCGCCGGGATTTCCGGTCTATAGCGTACTCGGGCATTTGTTTGAAGCGTTTATGCCTTGGGGCAATGTCGCGTATCGGCTAAATCTTTTTTCGGCGGCTGCCGCAAGCGGTGCGATGGCGTTGATGTTCATCACGTTGCGTCGTGCGGGCGTGCGCACATCCTATTCCATCGGCGCGACGCTGCTTTTTGCATTGTCGCCGGCGATGACGGCGAATGCACGGACGAGCGAAGTCTTTGCGCTCAATGCCGTGGCCGTCGCGGCGATCTTGGCTTGCGTCGTTTTTCGACGCTGGATTTTAAGTTTCTTTATCGCCGGTATGGGCGCCGGAAATCATCAAATTATTTTATTTCTGGTCCCGCTTTTAATTTTGGCGCTGAACTATGACGCCGAGCGTTCGGCGGCGGATCGTCGACGGAGACTGTTTTGCGGTAGTTTATTTTTCGCACTGGGATTAACGGTTTATGGGGTTCTGATGATTCGATCTGCGCGCTGGCCGTTTCTGGATGTGGGACATCCCGACGATTGGGAACGTTTGTGGCGCGTGATCTCGCGCGCCGATTATGGCAGCCTCACCTTGGCCTTGGGCGAAATGCCGGCGCGCACCGTGCAAAATACTTTTTTGCAACTGAATCGTTTGCTTTCGGGATCGGCGCAGCAATGCACGTGGGTGATTCTCGTCGCCGCGCTCGCCGGCCTGGGGCGTGTCAATGAGAAATCGCGGCGCACGGCGCGGCTGTGCGGGGCTTTTTTCTTTATGCTCGGCCCCGTATTTTTTCTCATGGGGAACTTGCCCTTTGATGCTCAATCCAACGGTTTATTAGTGCGCTTTTTAATTGCTCCAACAATGGCGCTGGTGATCCTGGGCGCATTAGGATTTGAGGTCTTATATAAGGAAAGCCGCTGGGGGGCCGGACTTTTATTGTGTTTTGCCGTCGGTTGGCAGATCGCGCATGCGGATGGACGCGGATTCCGCAACGATTACACGGCGTATGCTTACGGCCGGAATAATTTACGCGGACTGCCGCCGCAAGCGCAGTTTTTTATGGATGGTGGCGACGATACGTTTTATACGCTCGCTTATTTAACGCAAGTCGAAGGCTTAAGGCCCGACATTCATTTCTGCGATCGCGGCGGGGTCGTTTTTGCGTCGCCCTATGGTCCGGACTTCCGCGCCTTAGACCGTGCGGCGAAAGAAGATCGGCGGCAAGCGGTGGAGAGCGATTTGGTGCATGCCGGACAAGCCGTTTATTATTCGACGATGAATCCAAAAATTCTTAAAAATGTAAATCTCACGCAAGAAGGTATTCTCTATGCGGCGCGGCCGCATTCCATCGCCGGACAAAGCGCCGCCTTGTGGCCGCTCTACGATTTACGCGGCGTCCCGCCGTGGAACGCGCCGGTCTCCGCGCTCCGCAACGACTATCGCACGCGCGCGCTCGTTCCTTTTTACGCCTATCAATATGCCATTGCCGCGGAGAGCGCAGGGCAAGACGATATCGCTTGGCATTTCTTGAAACAATCGCAGCGCACCGGCATCGATGTTCTGTGGCTCCAGCCCAATATCGTCAATACGGCCCATCTCTGGGCATACAATGCGTTCAACGCCAAGAAATATTCTTTCGCGCGCGATTTGTATCAATGGATTTTAAAAATTAGTCCGACCGACGTGGCCGCCCGGCAAAATTTGCAACTCACCGAAAATCAGCTGCGTCATGTCGCGCTCTAAGACTTACGACGTTTTAGGCGTCGCGGCGGGGACGTTCGCCCTTTATGCGGCGACGGCCGGACCATCGCTCGTTCCGTATCGCGATGCCGGTGAAATGGCGACCAGCATTCCGTTGCTTGGAATTTTGCATCCGACAAGTTATCCGTTGTATTCCATCGGGGGATTTCTGTTCGGCCGTTTGCTGCCCTGGGGTAACTCCGCTTACCGTTTGAATTTATTCTCCGCGCTCGCGATGGCGGGCGCGTGGGCGCTTGTGTGGTGGCTGGTGGCGAACTTGGAGCGTCGCGCCGTCGCCTATGCGACGATCGTACTGGGAGCGTTGTCCTATCACTTTTGGTGGCATGCGTTGGTTTCGGAAATGTATGCGCTCAATGTTTTTTTTATCGTGGCCTTGCTCTTGGTCTATCAACGGCGCCAACTTTTGCTGTGGGGATTTATTTTTGGTTTGGGCTTGGCCAACCGTTCCGATCTCTTATTGACGCTACCGGCCTTTGCGCTTGGATTTTGGCGTGATCCTGCGTGGGCGCCCGAGCGTCAGACGCGGCACATCGTCGCGCTGTTTTTTTGCATCGCCGCTGGACTTGGGCTGTATTTATTTTTGCCGCTGCGCGCGGCGCAACAGCCCTTGATGAATTGGGACGATCCATCAAATGTCGAACGTTTTTTGCGCAGCGTCTTGCGCCGCGGCTACGGCGGCGGGCTGGATCTTTTGTCGTCGGCGTATGCGACGGGGGAAAACTTTTTCTCGGAGATGCAATTGTATGTCGAACATCTGTGGCGGGATTACAGCTACATCGGTCTTCCGTTGGCCTTGGCCGGCGTATTTTTCGGCCGGCGCCGACATCCGGCCTGGACGCTGTTGCTGATCGCCGGCTGGACGATTACCGGACCGGTATTTATTTTTCTCGGCAATTTACCGCCGAATACGCATGCCGTCGCGATTCTTGAAGCCGCATATTTGATGCCCGACGTTTTCTTTCTCGCTTTAGCGGCCATGGGCATCGCCGCTTTTTTAAGTTGGCGCGTTGAGCAAGTTTGGGTGATAGCGGGTGCCGTTCTTATCGGCGCGGCATCGATCGGGAAAGCGGTGACCGTCTATCCCGAAGTCAACCAGCGGCACAATTTTCTCGCTTTGGATTTTAATCGCAACACCTATGCGTCGCTGCCGGCGCCGGCATTGGTCGTCGGGCGATCGGACGTGCCGCTCTTTACGCTGTACTACGGACACTGGGGACCCATGCATGCCGTCGGACGTATTCCGATCGCGCAAGGTTTGGCCGGCAGTCCGTGGTATCAGACGATGATATACCGCGACGAATCGGGATTAAACGTGAACGTCTTAAAAGACGGCGCCGGTTGGACGGCATTTGCGCATCAAAATTCCGGCTGGGGACTTTATGCCGCGCAGGATATTGATTGGCCGGCCGACGGCGCCGAGCACTTTGAAGCGCGCGGTCTGGTGAATCGATTTATGGAATCAGCCGCCATTGCAAATAGTGCCTCGACGATTACATCCAAAAATTTATTGCGGAATTTTTATGTTTATCGCGACACTTATATCTACGGCCATTACCGCGATTTTTTTTCCAATGAATTGATCGAGGCGTATGCAAAAGCCTGGATGCGGATCGGTGATGAAGACGCGCTGCGTATGGCGATGGCGCTCAAGCCCGATATGCCGTACGCGCCGTTTCAGTTGGCGTACCTTTATTACGCGCGCGGCGATTTCGCGACGGCGGCGCGTTACTATGCGCGCACGCTGAAAAATTTTGACGTCATGGAACAAGAAGCGGACGCTTGGAAAACATTCCCGGCGCTGAAAGAATCGATTCAGCGCGATCACAACCTCGCGCGGACGCACTGGAAAGCGGTCCAACAGCGTCTTCAAGTAAAACCTTAAAAAAAAGTTGTTGTACGAGGCGAAAATAATTACTTTAATTCCGCCGTGACGAGAATTAGAAATTGAAAAAAGCGCTGTGCGTCATGGCGGCGCTGTTTATAGTGACGGGTTGTTCGACGCAACGTACGGCGATGCGCCTGCATGAGCCTGCAGATCGTTTGGCATTGGCCATTTCACCCAAAACCCCAGCACCGGCGGAAGGCGTGCATGCGACGTCTCCGATTTCCCTATCGTTTATGTCCGCGCAACCGGTTCAGTTTATTGTCGTAGCGGCTGCCGCGCCGCGGCATCGCAAAGCATGGACGTTACTTTCGAAAGTGTGGGGGCAGCGCTTAGCCTATTCCAGTCCGCTCGATCTTTTTTGTCCGTCGCCCTGCGCTATTTCTCTGACGGAAACTACCGCGCGCAAGAAGTTGCCCATTCTTTTCGAATCGTAATCCTTTCCGTTCATTTCATTTGGCTGTAACATTGACGCTTTAAATTTAGTGGACGACCATGAAAATGAAAACGCCCATCCTGATGGCTTCTATCGTTTTGCTCGCCTGTAGCGAAACGCGCGCGGTCATGCGCGTTTGCGGAGGTCATAATGGAATCGTCCGTTACGACCGCGAAGGCGGATATCAATGCGGCGACGGCACGATCGATAAAGCCGGCGGGACGCGCCATGCGTCTTCCGCGCACGCCTCGCGCCACCATAGATCCGCGCACACGCATGTGGTGGCGTTTAAGCCGACGCCCGATCGTGGACAAATACTCTCCCCGGGTGAAAAACCGCCGGAAACTTCGTTACGCAATTCCCATTAGCGCCGTCCAAAGTACAATAGCGTCGTGAGCACCTTTAACGATCTCGATATGACCTGCGAGCAGTGCGGCGAGGAATTTCGCGGCACCGTATGGACGGGCGTGCACGTCGGCGTCGATCCCGAACTCAAAGAACTATTGCTCGGCGGCGAACTCAACATGGTGATGTGTCCCAAGTGTAGCCACGTCGCTTATCACGAGCACTTCCTTATTTATCAAGAACCGACCGACGAATTAATCGCGTACGTTTATCCTGAGAATCAAGAAGAGCAACGCGACGAACTGACGCAAATGATGAAGAAGGGATTTTTAGAAGCCCAAGACGTATTTCCGCCGGATCAACGCGTGTCCTATGAACCGATTATTCTGTTTGGTTTGGAAGCCTTAGTGGAAATACTCCACGAAGAAATTGATTTTATCGAGCAGAGCGATGTGGCGGAAGCCATTTGCAAGGAAAAAGATATCGGATACGCGAAGATTCGTCCGTCGGAGAGCCGGCAGCGGCGCGTGCCGCGCATCTTACCGCGCACGGGAACGGCGAAGCGTCCGGACCGTGTCAGCGTCATCGCCGGCCTCAAACAGCTGATCGCGGAAAATTCGCTCTTGAGCGCTTATGTCGAATGTTTGAAAATGATTGAAGCGGATCCCGCTTGGTCGCTCTGACGTAAAATCAACGGCCGTGCTTGGCGCCGATTTCCATTTCACCCAAGGAATTTTCCGGTTTGTCTTCTTCATTTGCGATCGCGGCTTGTTTGGGGTCGACGATAATATCGCTCAGCCGTCCGTTCGCGCCGGCTAATCGCACTTGTTTTAATTCGGCCAAACTTGAAAAGCCGCCGCCGCGCGACGGATTGGATTGGTCGACGATGGTCTTCAAAAGTTGCGCCGCATTTTTTTGTCCGGCGGCTGAACGCGGATTTTGCGGCTGGGATGCGGCGATATCGGTAAATGCCGCGGGCGCCTGAAGCGGAGCCGGAGCCGCCAAGGTGGGCGGCGTGTTTTTACTTCGAAGCATCGGTTCGCCGGACGGTGGATGCGCGACGACCGCCGTTCCGGAAAGATCGATCGGTTGCGCTTTAAGCGGCGCGGGCGTCACTTCGACCACGGGCGTATTCTCGACGGGTTGCAAAGGCCCCAGCGCTTTGGGCGGTTTATAACCTAAGCGCCGCAGTTCGGCCATGGTCGTCGGCGGTAATGGGACGCCGTTCAAAACAATCGTCTGCAAATGCGCGAGATGCGCTAAGCCTTGGAGATCGTCCTGATTTAAATACGTCCACGAGAGGGAAATAATTTCCAAATGCGCGGAAGCGGCCAACGGCGTCAATCCGGCGCTGGTGATTCCGGTTTCGCTTAATTCGAGCATGCGCAAATCGGGCAATTCGGCTAAGTAGGGCACGCTCAGGTTGCCGACGTGCGTTTGGCTGAGCGCCAACTCTTGCAGAGTTTTCAGCCGCCGCAATTCTTTGACGCCGGCATCGGTGATCGATGAACGCGTCAGGTCGAGCGTGCGGAGCGAAGGGCTTCGCGCCAAATGTTTAGCCGCGGCGTCGTCGAATTGTTTGCCGACGTAAAGCGTGAGCAGGTGGGGAAGTCCGGCCAACTCTTTGATTCCCGCAGCGCCGATTTGCGTTTGACTCAGGTCGAGTTCTTCAAGCAGCGCCGCTTTTTTGAGCGCGGCGGCGCCGCGATCGGTAATGGCGTTATTTAAAATGACATGACGCAAGTTTGGCGATTGGGCGAGCGCCGGCATGCCGCGGTCGTCGATGGGCGTCGCGCTGATGTCTAAGCGTTCCAAGCTCGGCAGCGTCGAAAGATCATTGAGCCCGGCGTTTGTCACCTGCGTCCGATCGAGCGATAGTTCCTGCAAATGGGGGAATGCGGACAGCGTTTCCAGGCTCCGGTCGGATAAAGCTTCCGGCGCGATCAAGATCGCCAGCCCGCGTAACGGTTTCAACGCCGCAATACCGCGGTCGGTCAACGGCGTTTCGGAAAGGTCCAACATTTGCAGACCGCTCAGCGATTGCAAACGCCGCACGCTGTCATCGGTGAGCTCGGCATGTCCGGAGAGATCAAGACCGGAAAGGCTATATTGGCGCACTAAAGCGGCCAGTTGATCGAGCCGTTGGACGGTGAGATCATCCGTCGGCCGGACGTAATAAAATCCGCCGCGAACCATCCGCAGCGGACGCACCACCGCCGGCGTCGTCCCGATCAATCGATCTTGCGCTCCATCGGTTCCGCGCGCATAAAGCTTTAGGTGCATGACGGAATTGAAGGGAATCGTCGTCGCGCCCAACGCCGTGTTTGGGGCGACGGCGAGAAACCAGGGGATGACGAAAAAAAAGGTGCGGCCAAAAATTTTGAGCATAAATGAATCGAGTCGAAGTGAAGTATAGCGCAACGCATGGAGTGATGACATAATTCAATCAAGGAGTAGGGAGAAAGTATTAAAATCGTCGCTCGAGAAACTCTATGGCACTCACCTTACCTAATTTATTAAACCGTACCACGACGCCGACGAAGGCGGCGGGCGTGGAAGATCGCGAATTGCTGGAGATGGGCGCTTGGCCGGCGGATGAAGTATTTAAGCGGCTGAACGTGACCGATAAAGGATTGACGACGTCGCAAGTTTTTGCGCGGCGGACGGAATACGGTCCGAACGAAGTCAGCCGTGGCCGTCGTTATGGTTTTGTCGCCGATTTTGCCGGACGCTTGATCAATCCGCTGGTCGTCTTATTGCTCGTTATCGCGGGTATTTCTTTAGTGATGGGCGATTTCCGCGCCGCGATCGTCGTCAGCGTGATGATTTTTCTGAGCGTCGTTCTCGGGTATTACCAAGAGTTCCGTTCCGGTCAAGCCGTCGAGAAATTGCGTTCGATGGTGCAAACCACCTGCGTCGTGATCCGCGACGGCAAAGAAGCGGAGATTGCGATTGCCGATGTCGTTCCCGGCGATATTGTGGTGCTGGCGGCGGGTTCGATGATTCCCGCCGACGTGCGTTTGACTTCGGCGAAAGATTTTTATGTGAGTCAATCCACTCTGACGGGCGAATCGATGCCCGTCGAGAAACACGGCAATCCAATCACGGGAATTACCCGCGCGCTCGAACTTTTGAATGTCTGTTTCCAAGGTTCGAGCGTCGTCAGCGGCACGGCGCGCGGCATCGTCGTGCGGACGGGCGAGAAAACCTGTTTTGGCTCGATCACGCGACGCTTGGCCGGACAGCGCGTGCTCACCAGTTTCGAGAAGGGCATCAACGGTTTTACCTGGCTCATGATCCGCTTTATGGTGGTCATGGTATCGACCGTCTTCCTTATTAATACCTTTTCCAAAGGCAATTGGATCGAAGCGTTGCTTTTTTCCTTAGCGGTGGCGCTCGGACTCACCCCGGAAATGCTTCCGATGATCGTCACCGTCAATCTTTCCAAAGGCGCGCTGGCCATGTCGCGCAAGAAAGTCATCGTGAAACGCTTAAATTCGATTCAAAATTTCGGGGCGATGGATACGTTGTGCACGGATAAGACCGGCACGCTGACGCAGGACAAAGTCATTTTGGAGCGCCACGTCGACGTCACCAATAAAGAAAGCGACGACGTTTTGCGCTACGCCTACATGAACAGTTATTTCCAAACCGGTTTGCGCAATTTGCTCGATCGCGCGATTTTGTCGCACTCGGATTTGGACGTCGATCGCAATTGCCGCAAAGTGGACGAAATTCCGTTTGATTTTTTACGCCGCCGAATGTCGGTGATCGTCGACTACGAAGGCGACCACGTATTGATCTGTAAAGGCGCCGTGCAAGACATGTTCCCGGCTTGCACGCACTATCAGATCGACGATGAGATCTATCCCTTAGTCGACATGCTGAAGACCGACATCATGGAAGAGTACGTCGACCTCAGCAAAGACGGTTTCCGCGTGCTGGCCATCGCGTATCGCGAATTCCCGCAAACGAAACGCGAGTTTTCGATGAAGGACGAAACCGAACTGATCCTGCTTGGCTACATTGCCTTCTACGATCCGCCCAAGGACTCCGCCGCTCAAGCGCTGGTGGCGTTGCGTCAGTTGGGCGTCGACATCAAAATCCTGACCGGCGACAACGAATTTGTGACGCGCAAAGTCTGCAAGGACGTCGGCTTGCCGGTCGATCAAATCATGACGGGCGATCAATTGACGGCGCTGTCGCCGGAGGAATTGACGCGCACCGCGCAAAAGACGACGGTCTTCGCGCGGTTGACCCCGGCGCAGAAGGACGGCATTATTACCGCGCTTCAACAGGGCGGCCATGTCGTGGGTTTTTTAGGCGACGGAATCAACGATGCGCCGGCGATGAAAACGGCCGACGTCGGTATTTCCGTCGATACGGCGGCCGAGGTGGCCAAGGAATCGGCGGATATTATTCTGCTCGAAAAAAGCTTGCTCGTCTTGGAAGACGGCGTGCTCGAAGGCCGGCAGGTGTTTGGCAATATTGTGAAGTACATCAAGATGGCGGCCAGCTCCAACTTCGGCAATATGTTCAGCGTTGTGGGCGCGAGTCTTCTATTGCCTTTTTTGCCGATGGCGCCGCTCCAGATTATGGTCAACAATTTGCTTTACGATTTTTCACAAGTCGGGATTCCGACCGATCAAGTGGATCCGGAGTATCTCGAAAAACCGCGGCGCTGGAATATCGAAGGCATAAAAAAGTTTATGATGTTCGTCGGACCGGTGAGTTCGTTGTTTGATTATGCGACGTTCGCGTTGATGTGGTTTTTCTTCGGTGCTTCCGCCTATAAGCATTTGGATGCAACCGTCGCGACCAAAACGTATTCCGTGCACTTATTTCAAACGGGATGGTTTGTGGAATCGCTGCTCACGCAAACCTTGATCGTGCATATTATTCGCACGAACCGGATTCCATTTATTCAAAGCCGCGCGAGCGTCTTGCTGACGCTGACGACGTTGACGGTGGTGACGGTCGGCGTCATGATTCCGTATCTGCCGATCGGACATTACCTTGATTTTGTGCCGTTACCCGCTACATATTGGTTATGGATTACCGGCATGATGCTTTTATATGCGGCGCTCACGCATGTGGTGAAAACATGGTTTGTATCCAAGTACGGAGCTGATTAATGAAAAGTTTGTTGAATGCGCTACGCGAAGGCCGCTTGGTCGAGCTGCCCGATACCAATAAAGATAAAGCGCTGCAATTTTTGGTGAACCTGGTCGCCGCCATTCCCGATCACGGCGCCGATTCGGACGAAATGTACGAAGGCGTCATGGCGCGCGAGAAAGCGGGGAATACCGGCATCGGCATGGGCATCGCTTGTCCACACGTGCGCGTGCCGGGAAGTGGGGAACTGTTATGCGCCGTCGGCTGGAATCCCACCGGTATCGACTATGGTTCTGCCGACGGAAAACTCGTCCATCTCGTCATCCTCTACTACGTTCCGGACTCGCACAAAAACTTTTATCTCAAAGAAATTTCCGCGCTGATCCAATCCGTCAAAAAAGAAAACGGCATTCAAGCCTTGCGCACCGCCGAAAGCATTTCGGAAGTGCGCGAAAAATTGTTGGATTGGGTGTCGCTGGCGCTTGAAGCCGGCATCCCGCAAACGCGCGCGCGCATGATTCGCCTGGAAACCCGCGAAGCCGCGGCCGCCGCCTCGCAAGAACCGATCACCGGAACCAGCGTCGGCAGCGGTAAATTGCAGCTCATCCCTTGTTCGGTGCTCACCTTCTCCGACGGCCACTGCATCGTCCTCTCGCAAAACGCCGAACTGTCCACCGAAATGGAACGCCAAGAAACCTTCTCGCTCCTCTTACAACAACAATCCGAATTCGACCTCGCCGGCTACCGCATCCTCCGCCAATCCGCCACCGCCTTCAGCCGCGACCGCAACCTCTACGAATGCATCGCCGTAAAATTATCCTAATCACCCGATAGGGACGTCCCGCAATCACACAGCTGGCCGTAAATATTTATTGAAATGTTGACCAAATGAAACTTTGCTATCACATTATTACCTTGGCGCTATTGCTTTGGTCGCCAATGTATCTCCATGCAATTGAAACAAGTATCTATACAGACTTGGACAGAAGCTGCGAGATCTTGGCACAAACAGGTGGTGATGAGGCGGGCGGGCAAGCCATGGAATGTCCGGGCACAAAAGGGCTTTCGCTGATTCGCTCCACGGACGATGATCGGGACGATTTAAGCCTTAAGCGCGGAGATACGGTGGATGACGATCTTGGTGTGTGGCATCGTATGACTTCCTCTTTTCAGCATTTGGGCGGAATGGCGAATGCATGATAGAGCCAAGGGCTTGGTGGTGGCAATGGGCGTCCTTGGGATCACTGCTTGTTGGGCGACAGAAGGAGAAAACATGACCGAGCGAATTCCCATACAGGCGGTGGTCCGATCCTATACGCCGAATGCGATGCATGATCACTTCGACAACGGCCAGGGCGCGATTTTTGATTCCACGGGCTTGGAGATTCTTGCGCCGAAAGAATATGCGGGGCATCGATTGTCCGTCTATCATTCCAACCCAGCCTCCAAGAACAGCTTGTTTCGAAAAATCGGTCAGCGCATTCGTTTTGAAATCGATAAGCAATACCTTGCAGCCGATCACCAGGTGTTCACCAGCGCACTGGAAAAGCTGTCGGCTGAGAAAAATACCGGGGGCAAGAGCTAAACCCGGGGACTCCGATTTAGAACAGGTGTTTTTGGTCCACGCGATCGTTCATGAATGGGAAAACTTTTCCGATTGGCTTGTAAAGGAATTAGGTGAAGGTGCAGGAAAAAAATGAGACCGCAAGTTTATTGGCCAACGGGTCGACGGGGACGGGCCCCATAGAGCCTTCTTAATTCGCTGTTAGGCCCGTCCCCATTGCGCACTAACAGCGCTCGATGAGCTAAACGCGTGGATAACGGTCCGAGAAGAAAAAAACTAATCACATCATTGCCTACGGCTCCGAAAAAGTGAGGATTATCTTCGATCTGGCTTGAAACATTAAATGTTGCGACTTGGCAACAAGCACTAGCTTTACACAGGAATACCCGTCGGCCACCGCCGTCATCTTCTTCGGTCATCGGTTTTCCGCACTTTGGACAAAACATACATTCTCCTGCCGTCGCCATTATTATGTGAGAGGACCATCGGATTCGAGCCAGAAAGCCTTTGCACGTTTGTCACTCTCAAGTATGAATGAAGGTGGAACCTCGGCAAACCACTGTCGAACGAACTCTTGAATCGCAGTCACTTGTGTGGGCGAAAAAACATTCACTATCTCCCGAAGCCGTTGCGAGGATTCGGACGTTCCCTGTGAGGGAGTCAGATACGAGATGATGTTCTCAGGGATGACATCCACTTCGTCCGGCTGGACCACGGATATATGAAGAAAGGCGGGGAGATAAAAACGGACGCCTTCGGGGGTGAGCAAGGGCAATGCAGAACTGTGTTTAAGTAGCGTCTTCAAAGGCAGCGTTGACCAATGCTTATTCTTTAGATCGTCCCGAACCCTAGCTGATTCCAGATCATGCGGGTTTTGCACGATATGATCGTCACCCGGGTAAGGAACTTCGCCGAATGCCCGTTTGATCTGCTCTGCCAACTGCATTCGCGGATCACTCGATTTCATTCGTATTGAAGCCAAAAAAACGGACAGAAGTTAGGCATTCCTAAAGCGCCATGCCAAAGCCAACGGAAATCAATTTGCCTTTTCGGTAGGAAAGAAACCCACGTCCATTGGTCCCTTCAGCGGGATCCCAGAATGTCTTTATTTCCGTATCGCTAGATTTCTCGATGTTTGGTTTGGACCAATCCACATGAAGGCCGTCTTGGGTGGTTGCCGTTTTTATTTGGCGGATCGCCTTGGCCTCATCGGGAAAACCGTTAAGCGCTGACAACGTGATGGCACTCGTTTCGGGCGGCATGGACTCGGCGGTATAGGTCATTGCATTTCCGAAGTGGAATGTTATTGTTCCGAATTTGCCTTCTTCGGTCGTCGCCGTGATTTTGGCTTGACAGGACGTAGCCGGTCCCGCCTGCGCTATTGCGAATCGATAAAGAACTTCGTCGGCAAGTGCATCTCTCTTGCTTTGAACCCACTCGTGATCGTTTTCGCCGGTGCATTTCACTTGAGGGCTGTGTCCGGGCGGCGCATTGGTTCTCGTCGTGGAATCCGCAAAGGTTATCGTCGTTCCGACGATTCCGGCTAGGGCCAGCGATAGGGTATAGATGCGGTTCATCGAAAATAAATAGTACAAGTTTTGCTGTCTGGACGATTGGATGGCGGGAACAATTGTAATGATTGTGGACTAAACGATTAATGAATGATAGCTTCTCTTCAAATGCGGCGAATTCTTAGTTGCCTTGGGCTTGTCATGATGATCAGTATCTCTGGCCATGCGGCCGAGAAGGCAGCCGTGCAGAGCGCCGGCGATGAGAATCCGCCCACGTCTTTGTTGCAAGAAGCTAACGGTAAGGCAGAAGCGGTGATTCTTGCCAATATTCAGTCCATTAAAATGCCGCGCGGCGGCTTCGCGGTGACTACCGTCAAAATCAAAAAAGTTTACCGCGGCCCTCTCGCGGCCGGAGCCACGCTCACCTACTTTTCGTTCCGGGAAGAAAAAGCGGCTTATCCAAAAGCATGGCTTGATCACGGTGTGATTGTCTTTCTGGTCAGCAAAGAATCCGCGGGCAAGAAACAGTGGGGCGAATCCAGCGAGTTCTTCGAATTCGAATATTCTCCCGCAATTGAAAAGCGCATCATATCGCTGATGCAGAAAAAGTGACAAAAATTCCCTAAAACAAGTAGCGTCCCACTATGAGTTTTATCCAAAAGACAAATGAAACGAGTGAGGATTTGTATTAATAACTATTGTTAATAGATAATAGGCATGTTATACTTCTTTTGGCCTCCATAAGAACGTTAGAGAAATAACACAAACAGAGGAAATACAGTATGACAACGGTAACCATTTCGCTTCCGGAATCCTTAAAGTTTTTCGTGGACAAGCAAATGAAACGTAAGGGTTTTGGCAATGTCAGTGAATATTTTCGGACACTCATTCGCACCGCTAAAGAACATGAAGACGAAGCACGCCTAGAAGCGCTGCTGATCGAAGGATTGGATTCCGGCCATGATGTTAAACTGAATCGGAAATTTTGGAAAGACCTTAAGACGCAAGCCGCGCACCTGCTCAAAAAACATCGCAAAGCCACTGAATGAAGTTTGTCATACGTCCAGCGGCCAGACATATTGCGAGTAATTCGTGTTCTTCATGGGAGAAGAGATGTCGAGCGAATTCTTAGACAATTATGAAGTTTTTTATAACGTGGTATTCGTAGATTACCAATAAATATGAAACTGCGTCGCCGCAAGAATTCGAGGCCTTATTGAATGACGAAACGCATTGGGCTCCTCAAAAATCTAAGGATAAGCCGAATCTCGGAATTTACGCCACGGACAAAGGAAAGCGTTTTTATCTTTCTGTGAGGCCAAACAGATAAATGGATAAAGAAACCGTTCGATTAGCGATTCGGCAAGCTTTTGAAAACGAAAAAAGGAATGGCCGTCTGGGGCCTGGAGACCTTCAGGCTCGCGATGACCGTTTCCGATATCAAGTTCCACCTGATACAGCGGAGAACTGGTGGGACTTCTCCGATTCATTCAAAAAAAATCTCTCTAAAAATCTTGCGCATGCCAATAATAAAAGTATGCCATTCCTGCTACCGGCCGCTATGATGGCAACCTTGGATGGGGTGGATAATAATGAGGGATCTTTTGTCTATTACACACTCTGCCTGCACCACCCAGAAAAAAGAAATCCGGGTTACGGAAGTACAGACTACATTGATTATCTCCGAGACATAAAGCCTGCCGATATCGCCGCTGCATTCTATCTCACGCATGCGCAAACCGTAGCGGTTGGACTATTTATGGAGTGGTGGCTTAAAGAGAAGGGACAATACGACGTATTCGATCCTCGTCGCTCAGATATGCATACGGGAGCCGACTTACAGCGAGAAATTCAAATTTACGAGCAACAGCTACGCATTGTTAATGATTGGATCAAACTTCAAAAATGAGACTTTGGCGGATAAAATGGCAAAAGCATTTATTCCTTATCTATAAAGTTGGAAATCAAATCCTTGCAATAGGAGATAATAAAAATCAACTCATGCAAACCAACTCACCTGATTATATTTTTTCTCAGATGCGACGTGTGGGCGCGCGATTATTGTGAGCAGAACGAGCGGTCTATGGATAGGACAAATAAAGGTTATATCGTGAGAAGATTCTACGCTTTTTTCGCTCAGAATCTGAGGAGAATCCGCCAGACGTCCGGCCGCGAGATCCGTCGCCCCATGGTGACAAATCATGGGCGCCAATCAACCGTATCCGGCGTGCCCGGGAGAGGCAGAGTCTTCCGCGAGGTCACCCCTTAGGCCAGATTTGAGTTCTCGTAGGACCAAACAGAACCCTCTGTGCACCTTCGAGCGGGACGGTCAAGCTGAAGCTTCCGCTCACCCCCTTACGAGTAGGAGTGAGGTACACATCGATTTGAATGGTATCTCCTTCTCGTCTGTAGTCGATGTGATCCACGGCAAGACTGCTATGGAAAACCAAGCCTTGGAGCTTGAGTGCTGGCTTCCCATCGGGCATAGTCTGCTGGGAAAGTTCCATGAACTTCACGTCTTTTGATTCCACGATCATATTTGGCCTATGGCACGCGCCCGTGACAATTCCTATGATGCCAAAAGCAAAGATCTTAGTAAACGCCGTTAGACGCATAATGTACTCATCAGATTTTTGAACACGGAATACACGCTGCTTTGGCTAACCTAGATGATCCTGACGGTCTCGTCAGAATATCCATTTTCCGTCACCTCTTCAAAAGAAAAATTCTGACTACCCTTCTCTTGGCATCAGATTTCCAAACTTGGGCATGGGCCACAAATTATTGCTTTCTCTTTTCGTGCGCCCAATGTTTTCAAGAAGAACTGGGATGCCATAAACAATGGTTTTCAAAAACACAGGTCTTCCCCACGCTAACCCACCAAATTCCCGTTTATATTGGCTTATTACTCGAATCTTCACAAAATATGGAGCCGACGAGAGGACTTGAGCGCCACACTACAGGCGCTCATCCGCCAGCCGTGTGGCGGATGAACCTCCAACCACCTGTTTACAAAATGGATGCTCGACCGTCAATCTTTGTCGACAAATCTATTAACGATGATGACGGCGCGCGAACTAGGAGTGCGTGAGTTTTTTGTAGCGCACGCGGTGCGGCTGCATGGCTTCGGGGCCCAGGCGCTCTTTTAGTTTTTCTTCGTAGTCGCGATAGTTGCCTTCGCTCCAGGTGACTTTGCTGTCGCCTTCGAAGGCGAGGATGTGCGTGGCGATGCGGTCGAGGAACCAGCGGTCGTGGCTGATGACCATGACGCAGCCGGCGAACTCGAGGATCGCGTCTTCCAGCGCGCGCAAGGTGTTGACGTCGAGATCGTTGCTGGGTTCGTCGAGCAGGAGAAAGTTGGCGCCGGTGCGGAGCATTTTGGCCAGGTGCAGACGATTGCGTTCTCCGCCGGAGAGCGTGCCGACTTTCTTTTGCTGGTCGGTGCCGGAAAAATTGAAACGGGCGCAGTAGGCGCGCGAGTTAATTTCTTTTTTGCCGAGCGTGATCATGTCCAGGCCGCCGGAGAGTTCTTGCCACACGGTTTTGTTGTCGTCGAGCGATTCGCGGCTTTGATCCACGTAGCCGAGCTTCACGCTTTCGCCGACTTTCAGTTCGCCTTTGTCGGCTTTCACCGTGCCGGTGATCATTTTGAACAGCGTCGTTTTGCCGGCGCCGTTGGGGCCGATAATGCCGACGACGGCGCCCGCGGGTACGCGGAAGCTCACGTTTTCGAACAAGACGTTTTCGCCGTAGGACTTCGTAATGTCTTTGGCATCGACGACTAAATCGCCCAGGCGGGGGCCGGCGGGAATATAAATTTCGAGTTCGTCCATGCGCTTTAATCCGTCTTGCGCTAACAGCTCCTGATACTGGCTGACGCGTGCTTTGCTCTTGGCTTGGCGGCCGTGCGGCGACATGCGCACCCATTCCAACTCGCGCTGCAAGGTTTTCTGGCGCTGGCTTTCGGCTTTTTCTTCGCGGCGCAAACGTTCTTGCTTCTGATCGAGCCAGGAGGAGTAATTGCCTTTCCAGGGTACGCCCATGCCGTGTTCCAATTCCAAAATCCATTCCGCAGTGCCGTCGAGGAAATAGCGATCGTGCGTGATGGCCACAACCGTACCTTTATAGTTCTTTAAATAATTTTCCAGCCAGGCGACGGATTCGGCGTCCAAATGGTTGGTCGGTTCATCGAGGAGCAGGAGATCCGGCGATTGCAGCAGTAAGCGGCAAAGCGCGACGCGGCGTTTTTCGCCGCCCGATAAATTCGTGACGGGCGAATCGCTGGGGGGACAACGCAGCGCGTCCATGGCGATTTCCAATTGCCGATCCAATTCCCAACCGTTGGCCGCTTCGATTTTTTCCTGCAGTTCCGATTGGCGATTGAGCGCTTTCTCCATCGCATCGGCATCCATGTTTTCCGAAAAACTCGCGCTCACCTTTTCATATTCCGCCAATAAATCGTTGATCACCTTCATGCCTTGGGCGACGTTTTCTTTGACGGTCAACTTGGGATCGAGCTGTGGCTCCTGCGGCAGGTAACCGACGGTCGTGCCTTTGCCGGCAAACGCTTCGCCGTGAAAATCCGTTTCAATGCCGGCCATAATTTTAAGGAGAGTGGATTTACCGGCGCCGTTCAAACCGATGACGCCGATTTTGGCGCCGTAATAGAACGAGAGGTAAATATCTTTCAACACCTGTTTCCCGTTGGGATAGGTCTTGCTCAAGCCCTTCATGGTGAAAACGAAATCTTTGGACATACGGCCTCCTTGTACGCTAAGCGCCAATTATAACAGCCTTCCTTAGTCTAAAATGGAGTGATGGAGATCTTCACGCTCGGGCATTCCAATCGCACGCTGCAGTATGTCGTCGATCTTTTATTGGGTTACGGCATCGAATGTCTCGTCGATATTCGCACCATTCCGCGCTCGCGCCATAATCCGCAATTCAATGGCGATACCTTACCGCGCGATTTAAAACCTTTGGGCATCGATTATGTCCACATGCCGCATTTGGGCGGCTTGCGGCGTCCGCGCCCGGATTCGAAAAATACCCGTTGGATCAATAGCAGTTTCCGCGGCTATGCCGATTACATGCAAACGCCCGAATTTGCATCCGCCATCGACGAGCTCATCGCCCGCGCGCGCCGCCAAACCGTGGCCTACATGTGCGCCGAAGCCGTTCCTTGGCGATGCCATCGTTCGCTGGTGAGCGATGCGTTGACCGTGCGCGGCATTTCGGTCTATGACATCATGAGTCGCGTCACGGCGTCCGCGCATACCTTAACGCCTTTTGCGCGCGCGCTCGGAACGCAATTGATTTATGACGGCGAGCAACAAAAACATAATAAGGAGGCCCTCCGTTCAAAAAGTTTAGAGTCCGAGTAAAATGGCTTATGGTCGCGAATTACCGGACGCGCTGCTGGGCGTTACTTTTGGTCGGTTGTTTTCTCGTCGATAATGTCGGCGCAGCGGCGGATGCCCTAGCCGCTATTGCGCCGCGGCATAATCCGGCCTCGGCCTTGATGGCTTCGCAAGCGCTGACGGATCCTTTCGTTAATTCGCTGGCTCCTTATGTTCCATCGCCCAAAGAATTAGAAATTCAAGCCCTTACCTTGGCGAAGCGCGGACTGCGCCAATTTTGGTATTTCGCATGGCATCACGCCGCACGCATAGAATCCTCGCGCCAAAAATATATCCGGGTCATCACCGCCGAAGCGCGGCGGCGGCGTATCGACGCCACAACTTTAACCCGTATTCTCGAGCCGTTGGAAGCGCAAGATCCCGACGTCCTTGAATTGGTCGATGCGCTGAACGTTCAAATGCTTTTAGAAATTCCGAGTTTTTTCTTTTCATTCAACCCATGGATTGTCGGCGGCGCAGCGATGTACGCCGCGATTCATCACGGAATGAGTTGGCAAGCGCGCGATGTGATTTTGGATTCCGTGGTGTGGATCTTGATAAGACCGATAGCGACGTTAATCGTTTTATGGCGTTCGTCCATGGGCGGCGCCAAATGGCGCGTGGCCGTTTTGTCGGGTTTGCCGTTACCCTTTGGAATTTTAATCGTACCCTGGCTGATTCTTCAAAAAAGCCGCGCCTTAGGACTTTTTATTTTGAAAGAACGCGCCCGGGCATTTTTGCGCGTGGCCATCGTCATCTTGGCGCTGATCGGCGCAAGCACCGTATTTTACCGCCAGCATCGGCATCACACATTTCATCGCCCAAAAATCGTCCATAAATCGACGCTAAAGACGCGGCCTGCGTCCTGGTCTCACCCTCGCCCTACTACGGCGGACGCGCGAACATTACGAACGAATGTGTAACTTCCGGACTGGTTTACGGTCTTATATAGGAAGACAAATAAGGAGGTCCCTTCATGCTGAATTCCAAAGCACAGACCGCCGAAGACCAATGTCCCACCTGTGGACGCGCGCGCAGTGAGTGGCGCGCCGATAACAGTTTAGGTTTTAGTAAGAACGGCCAAACCTATTGTTGCGAAGGATGCGCCACGGGCGGCCATTGCACCTGTGATCTCATGCAGACCGCACCGCGTCTGGAACGCAATACCAATAAAACCGAATCAATCTAAAAACTAGTGAAGTCGATTTGTTTAGCGGATCACAACAAGTGTTCCGCGTTGGCGGTTGCCTTGTGGATCGGTCATTACGTAGAAGTAAATTCCACTCGCGACGCGATCGCCGACATCGTTCGTTAAATCCCAGCTCACGCTATTCTGCAGGGCCGTCAACGTTTTCGTTTGCCGTGCGCCGGTCGAGAAAATAGA
>Ga0206950_1073_pt1 | contig 24503 bp, 18 predicted proteins | sample Alteio_BWOrgHeat_41_FD_152954 | JGI IMG/M metagenome (GOLD analysis project Ga0206950, IMG submission 152954) | Enriched cells from forest soil in Barre Woods Harvard Forest LTER site, Petersham, Massachusetts, United States -... | ecosystem: Environmental > Terrestrial > Soil > Temperate forest >... | reverse complement strand
CCGAAGAGCAGGAAAGCAATCAGGCCGAAATACATGGTGGCCATGACCAGCCTTCGCGCGGGGGTCACTTCGAAGTAACGTTGTTCTTCGGGGCTTTTTCCTCGAAACAGCGACCATAACCTTGGCAAAGATACGATCAGAATCAAGGCCAGGATGAAATTCGGATGCAGAACCAGCATCCCGATAACTACCGCGGCACCTACCAGCCATAACCACGGCGACAAGGCCGTGACGATGCGGCCGCCATCCAGGAAGCCGATGGGGGCAAGGTTAAACAGGTTGATGAAAAACCCCGTATAAGCCAGTGCCCGGAACAGCGGGTTCCCGGTTAAGGCAAAGAGCCCCTCACAAAGAGCGGCCCCAACGGTGCCCAAGAGCGGCCCGCCAATTCCGACCCAGGCTTCCATCCAGGCATCTTTGGGCGCTTCTTTCAACGCTATCAGCGCCCCCATGAACGGAATAAAAACCGGCGCGCCCACTTTCAGGCCAAAGCTCCGTGCGACTATGAGGTGTCCGCATTCGTGCACGAAAATGAGTAACACCAACCCCAGGGCAAACATCCAGCCCCAGCTCATCGCGTAAACCCAGATCGACAGCAGCATGGTTCCCCCCGTCTTTAGCAGTAGCGGGAGAAACTTGAGAACGGGGAGTAAGAGGAATTTTAACTTGGCGGCGAATTTCGCCACGACCACCAACGCCACGCCGATCGGGCCCAAGAGTTTCTTGAGTTTTTGGCCGAAGCTCGGTTCCGAGCCGGGTGGCTCGGAATAGTGCGGCTCCAGCGAGGTTGGCGCGCTGGGCTGATCGGGCGGCCCGCTAAGACTGTCGTTCATCTGCGAAAATGTGGAGCCAGGAGCGGCGGCGCGCAACCGGTTTCGGGTTAGAACCGCGAATGGACGCGAATGGACGCGAATTCACCGAGGAGCACACAATTTGACACCGTAACCGCCCCCTAGAGCCGAATTGTGTTGCATCCCCCATCGAGGAACGAATGAAATCAAGCGTGATCTGCCGCGACGCTTTAATACGCATAAGAGCAATCCAATGGCTGGCGGTCCTCGTTGTGGCCTGGGTTGAGCTGCCCGCGCACGGGGAGATCAAGCTTGATTTCTGGCACTCGTATACCCACCAGCCCAGCGGGGTCATTCACTATTCCTTTCAGATAGCCTGCTACAAAAGAGGCCTGTTCTTTGGCTCCTGCGGGCCGAGCACGCGGTCCCTTCAATGGGAATATGACATCGATTTGGTGGGTAATGGGCCTGTGTACCAAAAGGAACAGGTCGCGATTAGCTCAGAGGGAAAGAAGGTCGAGGTGATGTCCGGAACAATTACGGTTAGTCCGAAAGCCGGCGAGGCAACTATTAGCCTGCGGCTCAAGTCGTCAGGAGCACAACTGGAGTTCGTCGGCAACGGAACCCACCCGATCAGCAAACTGAAGTGATGATTTGATGATTAGTAGGGATTTCTCTCTCGCGCCCGACATCCCAGGCGGACCTTATCGCGAAGCGTTTGGAGTGCGGGAGCTGGCTCCCGCTTTTTAACCGGCCGATCTTTTTCCGCATGCAAAGGCGTCGGCAGGCCGACGCACTCCACACGCTTCGCGATGACGGCTGCCCGCTGCGTAGGTCTAGCGCGACATTTTTCGGGGAAAGATGAGAGCAAACTACCCGCAGTCCAATCGCCCCGCGACAATGGGCCGCGAAATTTGTTTCAGAAGCGCCTGGTTGTGGCTCGGCAAACCCCGGTAGCGCGTAACGCCGCGGTTCCGCTGACAAAAATGTTTTAAAAAAGTTACTAAACCCCATTGACAGGCACGTTTGGGTCCCTTATTTTTCCGGCTGCAATCGGGCCGTAAAAAGTCGAAAATCATTAGCCCCTGAGCTTCCTTCTCAGAACAAGGCAGGGGCAATGGATTTTTGTCGTTTATAGGTATCAGGAACGATAAACCTGGCCAACCCTGAAGGTATCGGGGGACGCCCATGTAGCTCAGATGGTAGAGCGCGTCCTTGGTAAGGACGAGGTCATCAGTTCAATCCTGATCATGGGCTCCAGATTCAATTAAAGCACAGAACCAGACATATAACACCAGGAGATAGCAATGGCTAAAGAGCAATTTCAACGAACGAAACCGCACGTCAACGTCGGCACCATCGGTCACATTGACCATGGCAAGTCCACGTTAACGGCCGCCATCGTCCATACCCAGTCTCGCAAAGGATTGGCTACCCCGATCTCCTATGCCGACATCACCAAGGGCGGTACCGTGCGCGACGAAACCAAGACTGTCACCATCGCCGTGTCTCACGTCGAATACCAGAGCGACAAGCGCCACTATGCGCACATCGACTGCCCGGGCCACGCCGACTTCGTCAAGAACATGATTACCGGCGCAGCCCAGATGGACGGCGCCATCCTGGTCGTCGACGCCTCCGAAGGACCGATGCCCCAGACCAAGGAACACGTGTTGCTCGCCCGCCAGGTCGGTGTGCCTGCCATCGTCGTGTTTCTCAACAAGGTTGACCTCGTGGATGATCCGGAATTGCTGGACCTGGTCGAAATGGAAGTCCGCGATTTGCTGACCAAGTATGAGTTTCCGGGTGACAAAACCCCGGTGATCCGCGGTAGCTCCAAGAAGGCGTTGGCTGGCGAGGCTGACGGCGAGAAGTCTATCCAGGAATTGATGGAGGCAATCGACGCGTTCATCCCGCTGCCTCCGCGCGAAGTCGACAAGCCGTTTTTGATGTGCATCGAGGACGTGTTCAACATTGAAGGTCGTGGCACCGTGGTGACGGGCCGTGTGGAACGCGGCGAACTCAAGCGCATGGACAACGTCGAGATCGTCGGCCTGCGCGATACGCGCCAAACGGTGGCGACGGACATCGAGATGTTCCGCAAGCTTTTGGATTCCGCCAAAGCCGGCGACAACGTCGGCGTGCTGCTGCGCGGCACCAAGAAGGAAGAAGTCGAGCGCGGCATGGTTCTGGCCAAGCCCGGCAGCATTACTCCGCATATGAATTTCAAGGCGGAGGTTTACGTGCTGTCCAAGGATGAAGGCGGCCGGCACACCCCGTTTTTCACCAATTACCGACCGCAGTTCTATTTCCGGACCACCGACGTCACCGGCACCGTGAGCTTGCCGCAGGGCGTGGAAATGGTTATGCCCGGTGATAACGTCTCAGTTGAAGTCAAGGTTATCGCGCCTGTCGCCATGGAAAAGGGCCAGCGGTTTGCTATTCGCGAAGGTGGCCGGACGATTGGTGCCGGACGCGTGAGCGAAGTGGTGGCCTAACACATTTGCCACAGGGCGGTAGCTCAATTGGTAGAGTAGCGGTCTCCAAAACCGTCGGTTGGGGGTTCGAGTCCCTCCCGCCCTGCCAAACGGACTGAATGAACGAGAAGATGAGTGCGCAGTTGGCTGAACAATGAACATCCGCCAGAACGCCATTTTTTCACGGGCAGTTCGTCCATCAACCCACGCTTTGGCGGAGGCTGGAGAGGTGGCAGAGTGGTCTATTGCGGCGGTCTTGAAAACCGCTTCGGCTTTACCGCCGACGGGGGTTCGAATCCCTCCCTCTCCGCCAGCGCTGTGCGGGCGACGGAATCGAGCCGGCCTTGAGAGTTAAGAATTGGAACATGAATGCAGACTTAATTTGGATCCTGGTCTGGGTAGTGGTAATAGGTGGCGCGTTCGCCTGGTTCTGGCGTGCGGGCCATCTGATGCGCCTCGCCGCGTACATTCAGCAAACGCGCGAGGAACTCAAAAAATGCACCTGGCCCAGCTGGGACGAACTCAAAGGCTCCACCGTCGTGGTGGGAATCTCCATTGCTCTGTTGGGCGGCTTTACCGTGTTTGTGGATTTCGTCTTTTCCATGCTCGTTCGTTGGATCACCTAAACTAAGGCGCCTATTCTTCATATCATGCGAAGCCAGTGGTTTGTCATCCACACTCTTTCGGGCCAGGAACAAAAGGTCAAAGAGAGCATCGAGAAGCGAATTAAGACCGAGGAAATGGGCGATTTCGTAAAAGAAGTTCTCGTGCCGATGGAAAAAGTGGTCGAGGTACGAAATCAGAAAAAAACGGTCTCGACGCGCAAACTGTGGCCCGGGTATGTATTTGTCGACATGGTGCTTTTGGATGAAGACAACCGGATTATCGAGAAGCCCTGGTACTTCATTAAAGAAACCCAAGGTGTGATTGGTTTCGTCGGGGGGGAACCCCCTACGCCAACACCGGCCGAGGAAGTTGAATCGATTAAGAACCAGATCTCGGCCTCGGAAGAGCATGAGAAACCCAAGGTCAGCTTTGAAGTGGGCGAAACCGTCAAGATTAACAATGGGCCGTTCCTGAACTTCAGCGGGATTATCGAAGAAGTGGAGCCGGAACGCGGAAAACTGAAGGTGACCGTCAACATTTTCGGCCGTAACACCCCGGTCGAGCTGGAATATTGGCAGGTGGAGAAGGGCTGAGACCGGGGAAGCGTTGAACCGTTAAACGTTAAAACGTAAAGCGGTTCACCGGATGATAATAACGATTTTAACGCTTTAACTTTTTTAACGTTTTAACGACAAAAAAACCATGGCAAAGAAAGTCACTGGCATCATTAAACTGCAAATTGCGGCTGGACAGGCAAATCCCGCGCCGCCCGTGGGTCCGGCTCTCGGCCAGCACGGCGTGAACATCATGGCCTTTTGCAAAGATTTTAACGCTAAGACCAAGGACCAGCCCGGCATGGTTATCCCGGTGATCATCACGGTTTACCAGGATAAGTCGTTTACCTTTATCACCAAGTCACCTCCGGCTTCCGTGCTGCTTAAGAAAGCCGCCGGCATCACTGTCGGGTCCAAAGAGCCTAATAAAGAGAAAGTTGGCAAAGTGACCCGCAAGCAGGTCCTTGAGATCGTGAAGTTGAAAGCCAAAGATCTGAATGCCACGTCGGAAGAAGCGGCGTTCCGAGTAGTCGCCGGCACCGCCCGCAGCATGGGAATTGAAGTCGTCGGCTAATCATTAACCGCGGGAGAGCCTCGACGATTCGAGACTCGTTTGCACCGCAACAAAACGAAAATGCCCAGTAAACGTTACCGCAAAGCACTCGAAATCGTCGGCGGAAAAAAAGCCTTCCCGCTGAAGTCTGCTGTTGAAGTTTTAATCAAACTTCCCAAAGCCAAGTTCAACGAATCCGTTGATCTGGCTTTCCGTCTCGGCGTCGATCCCAAGCAATCCGACCAAATGGTTCGTGGGACCGTTCCGTTACCTCACGGCAGCGGCAAGGTCGTCAGGGTTTTAGTCTTCGCCAAGAGCGGTCCGGCCGCCGAAGCTGCCAAGTCCGCCGGTGCGGAGTACGTCGGCTTCGACGACATGATTAAGAAATGCCAGGAAGGCTGGGCGGATTTCGACGTGGCCATCGCCACGCCGGACGCCATGGGCGAAGTGCGCAAACTCGGCAAAGTGCTTGGCCCGCGGGGGCTTATGCCCAATCCGAAAACCGGCACTGTGACTGAAGATACTGCCAAAGCGGTCAAGGAAGTCAAAGCCGGCAGAGTAGAGTTCAAAATCGACAAGGCCGGAAACATCCATGTCCCTGTCGGGAAAGCCTCCTTTAATGCGACTCAGATTGAGGAAAACGCCCGGGCGGTGATCGATGCTGTAGTGAAAGCCCGGCCCAATAGCGTCAAAGGCACTTACATCCAAAGCTGCACGCTCTCGGCCACAATGAGTCCGCCCGTGCGCCTGGACACCAAGGAATTCGCCATCTGAATGCTTAACGCTGCACCCCTTAACGCTTCAACCTTTTTAACGTTTTAACGTTTTAACGATTCAACCTCCCCAAGACCATGCGTCCCGAAAAGCAATTCCTGACCAAAGAATACCTGACGCGCCTCAATGCGTCGCCCTTCTTCATCTTAGTGGACTACAAGGGCTTATCCGTCGGCCACTTGACCGAACTACGGAAACGGCTCACCAAAGCGGGCGCCGAAATCCACATCGTCAAGAACTCGATTTTCCGCCTGGCGGCAAAAGAAGCGGGAGTAGCCGACCTGAACGGCACTCTGGCTGGCCAAGTGGCGGTTGTCACCGGGAAACGTGACATTTCCACCGCCGCGAAGGTAGTCAAGACATTTGGCAAGGAGCTGGATAAGCTTAAGGTCCATTTTGGATACCTGAATAACCAACGCCTCGATCAGGCTTCGATTCTGACTTTGGCCGATTTGCCGTCTATTGAGGTCCTTCGGGCGCAATTTCTTGGAGTTTTGAACGCCCCGGCCAGCAAGTTTGTCAGATTGCTAAGCACGCCGGCGAGCCAGCTGGCTCGCGTGCTGCAGGCACGCCAGGAAAAGCTCGAGCAGCCTGATGCCGCCTGAGAACGACGCCAAAACCCTGATTTGACTACCAGGCGGCACCGATTTTTCATGTCGCCCCGCATAATTTGAAAGAAATCGCCCAATTTCAGCCCGGTTAAGCCGATCGGGATGGAAATCGACAAAAAACAACGTAAATCGTCGGTTTGCAGGCTGTAAACTCAAATCGTTCGTGGCCACGGACGACGACGAGACGCAATGAAAGGTAACAATGGCTCTAGATAAAGCTAAACTTGTAGAAGAACTGAGTAATGCTACGGTGATAGAGATCGCCGATTTGGTGAAGGAACTCGAAGGTAAATGGGGTGTTTCCGCCGCTGCGCCGGTTGCGGTTGCTGCGGCTGGAGCGGGAGCAGGTGCTGCTGCTGCCCCGGCGGCGGAGGTGAAGACCACCTTCGACGTGATCCTGGCTTCACTTCCGGCGGATAAGAAGATCGCCGTGATCAAGGCAGTTCGCGAAGTCAAAGCCGGTCTCGGTCTGGCTGAAGCAAAGGCCCTGGTTGAGGGCGCTCCCAAGCCCGTGTTGGAAGGAGCTCCCAAGGCGGAAGCAGACGCCGCCAAGAGGAAGCTCGAAGAAGCTGGCGCCAAGGTCGAATTAAAGTAAAGAGGTAAGCTCTTTTGGGGACGGCTCCAGTGGGAGCCGTCCCTGGGTTTAACTCTTGGCAGAAAAACAAAGCTTTTAGATTAGAAACAGAAAAACCAGTGCGGCCACTTTGGGTGGTGCGGTTTATGGCAAGCCTGCGCGTGAACGCGGGGGGCTTGCCTTCTGTCGTTTAGTGTAATTAACGAACCGGCTTTTTGCCGGTCCATGAAAAAAGGTCCAAATGCCATCGCGATCCACTGAAAGAATCAACTTCGGAAAAATCAAAGAGATCATCGCCCCGCCGAATCTCATCGAGTTGCAAACCAACTCGTACAAGGAATTCCTGCAAGCCGAAGTGCCGGCCGGAAAGCGGCGCAATCTGGGTCTTCAGGCTGTCTTTACCGAGGTCTTTCCCATCGAAAGCTACGATGGAAAGTGCGTCCTGGACTTTCACTCTTACGAAATTGGCGAACCTAAAGTCGATTGGCTGGAGTGCCTGCGGGAAGGGCTGACCTATGGCGCTCCTCTCTATGTGACCTTCCTGCTCAAGGAAGAAAAGGGGACCAAAGAGGAAAAGGTGTTCATGGGCGAGTTACCGTTGATGACTCCGCAAGGCACTTTCGTCATCAATGGCGCGGAACGGGTTATTGTGAGCCAACTGCACCGCTCGCCGGGCCTGGCCTTCGAAGCCACGATTCATCCAAACGGCAAAACCTTGCACTCCTTCCGCATCATTCCGGACCGCGGTTCCTGGTATGAGGCGCAGTTCGATACGAGCGACCTGCTTTATGTCTACCTGGATCGCAAAAAACGGCGCCGGAAATTCCTGACGACGACTTTCTTCCGCGCCCTCGCTTTCCTTGATGGCGAAGCCAAAGGCAAGGAGACTCCAGCGCGCGGCACCGATGAGGAAATTCTCAAGCTCTTCTATGATGTGGAAGACTTAAGCGTCAAGGATGCTGAGAAGCGCGATGACCTGCCCAATAAGGTCCTGATTGAGGACGTGATGGACGCAGACAAGAACCTGGTTGTGGCGCGGGCTTTTGAACCGCTGTCCAAGGCCGTTGTGAAGCAGATCGCCGAGATGGGAGTGCATAAGATCAAAGTGGTGGATACGACCGCCGACGAAGGGATCGTCATCAAATGCATGAAGAAAGATCCCGCCAAAAACGAGGAAGAAGCGCTCAAGGATATTTACCGTCGTTTGCGTCCTGGCGATCCGCCCACCGCGGCGAACGCGCGCGCCTTGATCAAGCGCTTGTTCTTCGATCCGAAGCGGTACGACCTGGGGCGTGTCGGCCGCTACAAGATTAACCAAAAACTTGGCATCAAAGGCGGCGATTCCCGTATCCTGACCAAGGCCGACCTGGTGGCGGCGACCAAGTACTTGCTGCGCTTGAAAAAGGGCGAAGGCAGCCTGGACGACATTGATCACCTGGGCAGCCGGCGCGTCCGGACGGTCGGGGAACTCCTGGCCAATCAGTGCCGCGTCGGACTGGCCCGGACCGAACGCCTTGTCAAAGAGCGCATGACCCTCTTCGATCAGGGCGTTGAGGCAATGTCGCCCCAGAAGCTCATCAATCCCAAGGCCCTTTCGGCCGTGATCCGCGATTTCTTCGGCCGCAGCCAACTCTCGCAGTTCATGGACCAGATCAACCCGTTGGCCGAGCTCACTCACAAGCGCCGGCTGTCCGCCCTTGGACCCGGCGGCCTTTCGCGCGATCGTGCCGGGTTCGAAGTCCGCGACGTTCACCCCTCGCACTACGGCCGCATCTGCCCCGTGGAGACGCCTGAAGGCCCCAACATCGGTTTGATTGCTTCCTTGGCAACCTTCGCGCGTATCAACGACTTTGGATTCCTGGAAACCCCCTATCGCAAGGTCGACAACGGTAAAGTCGGCGCACACCTGGATTACCTCACCGCTGACCGTGAGGAGGCATTCGTGATTGCCCAGGCCAACTCGCCGGTGAGCGATAAAGGCGCCTTTAGTACCGACCGCGTCGTTTGCCGGGGCAAAGGTGATTTCATCGATGTCGAACCCGCCCGGGTTGATTACATGGACGTCTCGCCCAAGCAATTGGTGTCCGTGGCGGCCAGTCTGATCCCCTTCCTCGAACACGACGACGCCAACCGGGCGCTGATGGGCTCCAACATGCAACGCCAAGCGGTTCCGCTGTTGGTTACCGAGGCTCCGCTCGTGGCGACCGGCCTGGAGGAACGGGTGGCGCGCGATTCCCGCGCCGTCATCGTTGCGGAAGACGCCGGCAAAGTGGCCTCCGTCAGCGGGAACCTCATTGTGGTAACTCCCGATGGCAAGCTGCCCGAGACCAAGAAAAAACTAAAGACCGACGCCGAGAAGGGCATTTGGGTTTATCAGGTCCGCAAATTCATGCGGTCCAACGCCGCCACCTGCATTAACCAGAAGATCCTGGTTAAAAAAGGTGAATCGATCAAAAAAGGCCAGGTCATCGCCGACGGCCCTTGCACCCAGGGCGGAGAATTAGCCCTGGGTCGCAACGTGCTCGTTGCTTTCATGCCCTGGAACGGCTACAACTTCGAAGACGCCATTCTCATCAGCGAACGGATCGTCAAGGACGATGTCTTCACCTCCATTCACATCGATGAATTCGAGGTTGGGGCCCGCGATACCAAGCTGGGCCCGGAAGAAATCACTCGCGATATTCCCAACCTGGGCGATGAGGCACTGAAAAACCTGGGGCCTGACGGCGTCATTCGCGTCGGGGCTGAGGTTAAGCCCGGTGACATCCTGGTGGGAAAGATCACGCCCAAAAGTGAAACCGAACTGGCACCTGAAGAGCGCCTGCTGCGGGCCATTTTCGGCGAAAAAGCCGCTGACGTCAAAGACACCTCGCTGAAGGTTCCCTCCGGCACCTACGGCATCGTCATGGATGTCAAAGTCTCCGCTAAAAAGGAGGCCGACCGCGAAGCTCGCGCCAGTGCGACCGAAGAAAAGCGTCACGCCAAAGAAGTCGAGGAAGAGTACAAGAAAAAGATGGACGAGCTGCGCGAGCAGCTCACCGAGGCCTTGAGCAATATTTTGCTGGGCGAAAAAATTCCGCTGGACGTCGTCAATAGCGAAACCGGCGAGATCATCATCCCGGCGAATCGCAAGATTACGAAGACCCTGTTGCGCAAGCTGGCAACGGTTTACGATCGCATCGAGATCGACCCCTCTCCGATTCGTAACAAAATCAATGAAATCATCGGCAGCTTCAAAAAGAAGTTCGATGACTTGCAGATGCAGTACGACGAAGAGCTCGAACGGGCCGAGTCCGGCGAAGGCGTCGATAGCGGCGTCATCAAATCGGTCAAAGTCTACATCGCCTCGAAGCGCAAGCTCTCGGTAGGTGATAAGATGGCCGGTCGCCACGGCAATAAAGGTGTTGTTGCCAAGATCGTTGCCGAGGAGGATATGCCCTTCCTGGCCAATGGAACTCCGGTGGACATCGTGCTCAACCCGCTCGGCGTGCCTTCGCGTATGAACGTGGGGCAGGTTCTGGAAACCCACCTGGGTTGGGCCGCACGGTTGCTCGGCTTGCGATTCGCGACTCCCGTCTTTGATGGGATCAAAGAGAAAGAAATCCGTGGCTACCTCAAGGAGGCAAGCTTGCCCGAACACGGCAAGACGCGGCTCTTTGACGGACGCACCGGGGAAGCCTTCGACCAGGAAATTGTGGTCGGCTACATCTATATGATGAAGCTGGGCCACTTGGTCGCAGATAAAATCCACGCTCGAGCAGTAGGCCCCTATTCCCTGGTGACGCAACAGCCCCTGGGCGGCAAGGCCCAATACGGCGGCCAGCGCTTCGGCGAAATGGAGGTTTGGGCTATGGAAGCCTATGGCGCTGCTTACACGCTGCAGGAATTGCTCACCGTTAAATCGGATGACGTGCAGGGCCGCACCCGCATTTATGAGAGCATCGTCAAAGGTGACAATAGCCTCGAGGCGGGCATTCCCGAGTCCTTCAACGTCCTTGTCAAAGAAATGCAATCGCTGGGCCTGGATGTCAAAGTCGGCTACTCCAACCCAGTCGATCAGCCCCCGGAACCCACCACGGTTCTAACTGCCGTCTAAGTCGTATAAGTCCTATTCGCCCCATTCGTTATGATTAGCACCAAAGAAAGCGCCCGAGAATTACTCGGTCTGGACAAGGTCAACCAGGTGGAATACGTCGCGATTTCCGTCGCGTCGCCTGAAGCCATCCGGTCCTGGTCCAAAGGGGAAGTCAAAAACCCCGAAACCATTAACTACCGGACATTCAAGCCGGAAAAGGGTGGTCTGTTTTGCGAACGCATTTTCGGTCCGGTAAAGGATTGGGAATGCTCCTGCGGGAAGTATAAGCGCATCAAGCATCGCGGCGTGGTTTGCGATCGCTGCGGCGTCGAGGTCACCTTGGCGCGTGTTCGCCGTGAACGCATGGGCCACATCGAGCTGGCTGTGCCGGTCTGCCATATCTGGTTCTTCAAGTGCATGCCTTCCCGCATCGGCCTGGTGCTCGACATGACCGCCCGCAACCTCGAGCGCGTCATTTACTACGAAGATTACATGGTCATCGATCCACTCTCGACTCCGCTCAAGCAGAATCAACTGCTCAGCGAGCATGAGTACCGCGAGGCCCGGGAAACTTACGGCCCGGACGCGTTCCTGGCCAAGATGGGCGCCGAGGCGGTCCGCGACGCGCTGGCGAAGGTGGATCTCGGCAAACAGATCGATCATCTCCAGCAGGCGATGACCGAGACCAAGAGCAAACAAATCCGCAAGAAAATCGCCAAACGGATCAAGCTGCTTCAAGGTTTGCAGTCTTCCAAGAGCCGGCCGGAATGGATGATCCTGACGGTCCTGCCGGTGATCCCGCCCGATCTGCGGCCCCTGGTGCCGTTGGAAGGCGGCCGGTTCGCCACTTCTGACCTGAACGACCTGTATCGCCGGGTCATCAACCGCAATAACCGGTTGAAGAACCTGCTCCAACTCAAGACGCCGGAAGTCATTATCCGCAACGAAAAACGCATGCTCCAGGAAGCCGTCGATGCGCTCTTTGATAACGGTCGCCACGGACGCGCCGTGACCGGCGCCGGCAACCGTGCTCTCAAGTCGCTCAGCGACATGCTCAAGGGCAAGAGCGGCCGTTTCCGCCAGAACTTGCTCGGCAAACGCGTCGATTATTCCGGCCGTTCGGTCATCGTGATTGGGCCGGAGCTCAAGCTCCACCAATGCGGCTTGCCTAAGAAAATGGCGCTGGTGCTCTTCGAGCCCTTCATCATTCGGCGCTTAAAGGAGTTGGGCTACGTCCATACCGTGCGCTCGGCCAAGAAAATGATCGAGCGCCAAACCACCGAAGTTTGGGACATCCTGGAAGAAGTCACCCGGGGTCATCCCGTGCTGCTCAACCGCGCTCCGACCCTTCACCGGCTCTCGGTTCAAGCGTTCGAGCCGCAGCTCATCGAGGGCGAAGCCATCCGCATTCATCCGCTGGTCTGCACCGCTTACAACGCGGACTTCGACGGTGATCAGATGGCCGTCCACGTTCCGCTGTCGGTCGAGGCGCAATTGGAAGCGCGCCTGCTCATGATGGCGCCCAATAACATCTTCAGCCCGTCCAGCGGCCGGCCTATCATTACGCCGACCCAGGACATTACCCTGGGCTGCTTTTATCTCACCGCTGAGCCGCGAAGTCCAGCGCCCACCAATCTCAACCAATTGAAGCTGCTCGGTTCCAAAACCGAAGCAATCTTCGCCTACCATGATGGCGCCGCGACGACCCACGAGCGCGTCCGGATGGCGAACCCCGATTTCGGCCGCAAGACCGAGTTCGGTAATGCCGACAAAAAAGTGATTGAGACCACGATCGGCCGGATTTTGTTCAGCGAGATTTGGCCGCCGGAAATGGGTTTCCCCAATAAGCCGGTTAAGAAAAGCGAGCTGGGTGATTTGATCTGGAAATGCTACAAGATCTGCGGCCACGAAAAGACCGTGATCATGCTCGACAAGCTCAAGGAACTCGGCTTCCGCGAGGCCACCAAGGCCGGCGTGTCCATCGGAATCGATGACATGATCATTCCGAAGGAAAAGGACCAGGAAATCGACGCAGCCCAGAAACAGATCCGGGAAGTCGAGAAGCAGTATCGCAAAGGTGTGATCACCCCGGGCGAGCGCTACAACAAGATCATCGATATCTGGACGCATTGCACCGACCAGATCGCGAACGTCATGCTGCGAACTCTGGAGACCAACCAGGGCAAGAAGGAGTACAACCCGGTGTCCTTGATGGTCGATTCCGGCGCGCGCGGCAACCGCCAGCAGGTCCGCCAACTGGCCGGCGTCCGCGGTCTGATGGCTAAACCCTCCGGCGACATCATCGAGAAACCGATTCTGTCGAACTTCCGGGAAGGCCTGACCGTGCTCGAGTACTTCATCTCGACTCACGGCGCCCGTAAAGGTCTGGCCGATACGGCCTTGAAGACCGCCGATTCGGGCTACATGACCCGTAAGCTGGTCGATGTCGCCCAGGACGTGATCATTCGCGAAGAAGATTGCGGCACTTCCAACGGCATTTGGGTCCAGGCCATCTACGAAGGCGAAGACGAAGTGGTCAAGCTGAGTGAGCGGCTGATCGGCCGCCATTCCTGCGACGACATCGCCAACCCGGGCAACCCGAAAGAGTTGTTGGTCCGGGCCAATGAAGAAATCGACGAGCTCAAGGCCAAGGCGATCGAAGGCTCTCGCGTTGAGCGGGTCAAGATTCGCTCAGTGTTGACCTGCGAAAGCAAGCATGGCGTGTGCATGAATTGCTACGGCCGCAACCTCGCCACCGGCGCCCGCGTGAAACTAGGTGAAGCGGTCGGCATCATCGCCGCTCAATCCATCGGCGAACCGGGCACGCAGCTCACCATGCGCACGTTCCACATTGGTGGCACGGCGTCGCAGGTGTTCAAGCAGCCGCAGATTAAGGCCAAGTTTGAAGGCACTGTCCGCTATAACGAATTGCGCCTGGTCGAACTGGAAGACGGCAACAACATCGTGCTCAACAAGAACGGCTCGGTCTCCATCCTCGCCGATGACGGCCGCGAGCTCGAACAGCACAATGTCGTGATCGGCTCGGTCATTTCCGTCAAGGATGGCCAAAAGGTCAAAAAAGGTGACACCTTCGTCCAATGGGATCCGTACAATGTTCCCATTCTTTCCGAGAAAGCCGGCAAGGTGAAGTTCGCCGATATCATCGAGGGCGTCACCATGAAGCAGGAGACGGACGAAACCACCGGGCAGGAAGCCATGGTCGTCATCGAACATAAGGAAGATTTGCACCCGCAAATCATCATTATGGACGATAAGGACGAGCCCGTGGCCAACTACCCGATCCCCTCCGCCGCTCACATTGTCGTGGGCGAAGGCGACAAGATCGTGGCCGGAACCTTGATGGCCAAGACCCCGCGCAAGACCTCCAAGACCAAGGACATCACCGGCGGTCTGCCGCGCGTGGCCGAATTGTTCGAGGCTCGCCGGCCAAAAGATGCCGCTGAGATCTCGAAGATTGATGGCATCGTGGACTTTGGTCCGAGCGTTCGTGGCAAGCGTTGCATCCTGATCAAGGATCAGCAAACCGGCGTGGAAGAGGAGCACCTCATCCCCATCGGCAAGCACGTGATCGTGTTCAAAGGCGATTATGTGCGCAAAGGCCAGCAGTTGACTGAAGGCCCGATCGACCCGCACGAGATTCTGGATATCTGCGGTCCGCAGGAACTCCAGGAACACCTCGTCAATGAAGTCCAGGAAGTCTACCGCCTGCAGGGTGTGACGATTAACGACAAGCACATCGAGATCATCGTCCGGCAGATGCTGCGCAAAGTCCGCATCACCGAGCCTGGCGACACCACGTTCCTGTGGGGCGAGCAAACCGATAAGCTCGACTTCGAGGAAGAGAATCAGCGCGTCGAGAAGATGGGCGGCAAACCCGCCGAAGCTCAGCCGGTGTTGCTGGGCATCACCAAGGCCTCGCTGGAAACCGAGAGCTTCCTCAGCGCCGCCTCCTTCCAGGACACCACGCGCGTGCTCACCGAGGCCGCTACCCGCGCCCGGGTCGATTACCTGCGCGGGTTCAAGGAAAACGTCATCATGGGCCACATCATCCCTGCCGGCACCGGGTTCGACCACCACCGCAAGGTGCGGCTCAAGCCGCTGGTCGAAATCCAGGATGAGCCCGAGCCGGAGGAGGCACCCGCCGCGCCTGCCCTGGCCGCCGCCGAGAACCCGCTCGTCGGGTAATCGAATTCAGCAGATCACCAAAGAGCATCCGGCCGCCCGGATGCTCTTTGTTTTTGGGCTGCGGCCTGAGCACCGAGGTCCGGAACTGAACCTTAAAACAGCATTGGACCATGGATGGCCACGGATGAACACCGATAAGGAAGGAAGCATACGCTTCGCCTCCGGAGCCCCGTGAGGGGCGGCATGATAATAGCCCAGCGCAAGACCCGCCGCAGCGGCTCGCCTCCGTCTTACCCCTTTGAGATTTGAAATCTGCGATTTGAGATCACACGCAGCGTGGAGGCCGCCGCCCGGGGTAAAGAGCCCTCCCACCCAGCCTCTTTTTTCCCTTCTGGTTTGGCGCGCCTGAGGCGCGCCAAACCAGAAGGGAAAAAAGAGGAGATCATTTTACGTCCGTAACCCCGGGCGGCGCTCTGCTTGCCCGGGGCTATTATCATATCGTCCCTTTGGGACTTCAGTTTGGCTCGCTCCGCTCGCATAACAGGCGAACGCTCGACCTCACTGGCTGCGAGCCACTGAATCCCGGAAATGTAACCTGCGCGCCATCGAGCAGTCCAGTGAAGGCCGATGGTTCGGCTACTCATATTGACCCTACTGATAAAGATTAGACTCCATTAGTCCAGAGACCAAAGCCAGGAAGGCTGGCCGGACCGAATAGATTCGGCGTGACATACACGGCCGGAAGAACACGAAAAAACTTAGCATCACCAGATATCGTTATCCTTGCGGGGTTGGCGGTTCCCACTGTGGACCAAACTTCACCGACTCTGAGCAATGGACTTGACTGTAGGGTGCCCGCACTCGGGGCCCAAGAAATAACAATACTGTCGCCCGAGACAGAAGCCGAGAGCCTGGCTTGAGGGGTATGGCCACCTGCAACACTCAATCCCACTGGCGAAACACCGAAATACCCAAAATTTCCCAAATTACCAGTCAGCCAGACTGGATTAAACGTTGGCCCTAAGCTCGCCGACCACCCGGCCACTTCATAAAACATAGACGCACCGGGAGCCCAACCGGGCACAGTGGGAGTGTATGAAGCAGGGCCAAAAAGCCCGGCATCAGCGCTATTCGTTGCGTAGATGCCCGTGAAAGTGAACGGGCCTGCGGGCGAGGCGGCGGTCAAGAGCCCGAAGTAAAACGCGCCGGGATTATTCGCCGGAATGGGAACGAAAGGCCCAATAACCCCGTTAGTCCATGCCTGATAGGTAACCAGCGTCGTTGGGTCATTCGCGAAGTGGACCAATCCCTGCGCCAACGCACCCGTAAGCGAGACTCCCAAGCAAAATACTGCCACGACTTTTTTCATGTGGCCGAACGAAGAGTTAACTTGCACCGAGCCGAGGGCTCATAGCAAATCCTTTGGTCGAATCGAGGTGTCAAGTTCAACGAAAATGCTCAGTGGCGCGCCGCCAATGGCACAGAAATGCAAACACCGCGGAATCGGCGCGTCCACTGCAGCGAAAGTTCGGCATCATCGGTGCCATACTGAGTCAGCTACGGGAATGCCTCAAGGTGCGGTAAATGGTCATTGTTCCAGCGCACCCTCTTACTGGCATCTTTCGGCGGAAGAGGATTAGGCCAGTTGGGGTACCTAAGCATGGGCGCGCCCCACGTCTTTGTGGTTGCATATTCGACGTGAGTATCGCAGAAGCCTGCCACTGCTCCCCCGTTATGGCGTTTGCCAGTAAGGGTGTACGCGAACATCCATTGCGCGTCTCCGAAGGCGAAGTGGTCATAGTCCGCCACTGCAATCATATCTGATGGGGCCAAAGTGCTGGACTCCGGTTGCCCCACCATCCCCTGGTAGGTGGGGTCGGAGCCGAGTGACAAGGTGTTTAAGCCGAGCACCGCATTATTGGTGGACGTGGCCGCAATAAATCCGACGCCGAAAGCGTTCAGCATGTAGCTAAGATTCCAACCTCGATGGTCGCCCCCGTCGCTCCGGGAGTCATCGTATGGGGGGTCCCAATTCGCCGCTACCGTGCTGTTCGTTCCGGTTTGACCCGGACACAAGAAAGTCGCGGTGTTTCCACTCAAGTAGGGCAGCACTCTGGCGTCCCAGTAAACAGCGCGAGCTTGTTCATGCGTGAGGGCCGGGCCTCTAAAAGCAATGGTGGGCGGGTACCTCCCGAAATCCTCGGCGTACATCCACACCGCCGTGGCTATCTGATGGAGATTGTTTGTACAGTGTATACGCTTCGCCGTTGCCTTCGCCCGAGCTAACGCCGGAAGCAGCATCGCCGCCAGAATGGCGATGATGGCTATGACGACCAGCAGCTCGATTAAAGTGAACGCAGTTGTTGACCTTGCTCTGCGTTTCTCCCAACGCGCCCCTGTTCGACTGCTTCCGAGCTTCCGTTTCATGGCTGTGGGATACATTAACCCGGATGCAGCGACCTGTCGATTGCATGCGACTTCGCCGAACGTTTTCGATGAGCGACCGCCGCAGGGAGTAAAGGTGGAGCGCAAACAGTGCGTCCGAGCATCAGGGCGGCAGTGAGCGGAACGAGTTGGCGGCGGTTCGACTCCATCGAATTGTTCGGCGTTGTTTGGTTATTACTCAGCGTTTTTTGTTGGGGTTTATTGGACGCTTGCCTCATCAAGGCCAGGTTTCGGGGTGGGGCTGATGGTCGTTATTATAGTTTTGCCAAGTATTCGTCTGGTTAGTGAAATCGGAGAATTTAACCAGGCTGACATGCCCGTCGCAGTAAAGCGCGTTGTAAGCCCCACGATGAGCAATCAAGGAAATTTCCCGAGGACCTAAATTCCCAGCGAAAATCCAGTCGAACCCAGAGAACTGGAGGGGTGCCCCAGGAGACACTGAATTGGCGGCTATGCACCTGGCGTCTGCGATTGCAAACATCTCACTTGGGAACAACACCTGAGATTCGCGAATCGCTGCCACAAAACTGAAGGACCCTTGAACGTCGGCCCCAGAAAGGCCAAGGAACGTCGTCGAGCCAGGGCTTCCACCTTGATACGCCGTTCCGCCCCTGTTGTAGCCGTAGCTTCCGGATAACGTCACAAACGCCCCAGGTGTGAACCGGCCCAAGCCTTGAATTACACCTCGATAGGCCGGACAATGATACCGCTTATCCTCCCAGTGCAATTTGTAGTATGGCTCCAGTGCTCCTGGCCAATAAACATCTTCCCACCCAACCTGACCGGGCGTAGCACCACCTTGAGGAAAGGCAATGTAAAACGGGTATCTGTGGTCATAGTCATCTCGATACAGCGCCAGCGCGATGCCCTGCTGGTGGAGGTTGTTTTTGCAACTGACAATGAGCGCCTTGGCTTTCGCCCGGTTCAGTGCGGGAAGCAGCATTGCCGCCAGTATCGCAATAATGGCGATGACCACCAAAAGCTCAATCAACGTGAACGCAGCCTCCCCCGGTAGTCCGCGCTCCTGCCAACGCGCCTCTGCTCGACTGGTTGCGGGCTTCCATTTCATGGCTGTCGGATACATTAACCCGGATGCGGCGACCTGTCGATTGCGTGCGATTTCGCCGAACGTCGCACCTCAGCCACTCCGCGCCAAGGACGATCAACATGTAACAAGGACGCCATCGCGGAGTTGGCTGCAGGTGCCTTGTTCGGCTCTCGTTTCATCGCAGTGTTAACCAAATAACCGCAACGACACCCAGAAGCAGCGAAAGCTGAAAAGCGATCAAGTATCGTCTACAAGACGAATCCGGCACCACTATTCCTGGCGTGGAGAGTAGCAATCTAAAGGCCGCGATGTAAGTCGGAAGGTCATGAAGCTGGCAGATCGAAAACCGTGGACGCCCAGCATGGGAAAACCGCTCAGGGGAGTGCTGCTGCGCAATCTTCACCAAACCCTTAATCGCAAACGCGCCACAGACAATCGCGGTTGGGAACGAAACCAACGCTGCTAAAGCGAGAATGATTGTAAGCGCTGTCATACTCATGCCGAACTATTTGTTTACTAGGAAAGAATTCCTACTAAGTAGATAATGGTCGACAAACTGGGAATTGCTCTCTAGGTTCATTAGCAGCCTTTCAGCAAGGTACGCCATGAATCAGGAGAGTCAAGGCCCAACCGGCTGGGCTCCGGCCCAGAGGTGGCAGCATCCACCGCCCCGCGGCTTGATTGTCCCCAATCCCAAACTCAAGCTGCTGGACCAGGTCCGCGAGGTCATGCGCCTCAAGCACTACTCGATTCGAACCGAGCAGTGCTACAGCGACTGGATAAAAAGATACATCCATTTTCACCGTCTGAAAGCCCGGGAAGAGCTGTCGGGCGACGCGGAGGCGAAAATGGAGACCCTTCTAAGGGTTATCGATTTTCGGGAGACCCGGGCACCATGCCAAAACCGTCGGGCAGTCATCATTGTCCACGCGGTAAATCACGCGATATGAACGGACGATAATCTCTCGAACCGATGGATCCCCAAATTCGGGCACAACCCGGCCCATCTCTGGGAAGTCCGCTAGACGTTTGGTGCTGCTGACCAGAAGCTGGCCGAAGCTGATGGCTCGTTCAGGTGAGTCCGCCGAGATGTAACGGACAATGTCACGGAGGTCGCGCCGGGCGAGTGGGGACAAGCTTACTTGATGACCCATGATGGCAATTCCCGCTCGATTTCCTCGATCGGGATACGCTCACCTCGGTCGATCTCAGCAAGGCCTTCCCGCACTGCTGCGATAAACTGAATCTCTTGGGCAACTTCGCCCAGAGAAACGTCCTCTGGAAGCCTTTGCAGCAGGTCCTGGACGATTTGTTTCGTGCTCACACACACAATCTGCCCTTCTGAGCCTTTGCCGGCAAGGTTTGTCTTCAGCGACGTCAAACAGGACGAATCGATCAGGTCCAAAAACATTGCTCTCCTAAAATGCCCAATTAGAATGCGCCAAGAAATTGATAGCAATCTCGTCAACCATGGGGGGCGTGCGATCCACTTGGCGGTGCCCACGAATGAACGCGCTTATCGTCCCCCTAGTTCTGCTAGTTCTGCTAGTTGCGTGCATCCACTGCGCCACCCTTACAGCTGCTGAAAACCTGGTCGGCAACCCCGGTTTCGAATCCGGTCTTGATGGCTGGCGCGTTTGGTCTCGCCAACCCAACGCCATCACCGCCACGGTGGATGAACAGACCGTTCACTCCGGCCACAAATCGCTTCGTCTGGAACATCAGGATGCCCAGGATTGGAGCCTCGAACCCTCTCTTCGCCTCAATACACGCCCCGGCGACCTCCTCCAACTGGAATGCTGGGTCAAAGTGCAAGGCTCCGGCAGCGTTACCTTATGCGCGTCTACCTGGGCAGGGCAGGGCAGGGTGGTGGAATGGTCGGCGGGCGAGCGCACAGCTTCTGAAGCATCAGAGTGGCAGCACCTCACCACGCGCATAGTGGCTTCCGCCAAGGTCGCGCAGATCCAACCTCGGTTGATCGGTTACGGCGCTGTCAATGTTTGGGTCGACGACTACTCCGTTACCCGCGGCCCCAACCTGGACTCCATGCGTTCAGCGAACCTGCCGCCAACTTTACGTCTCAGCAACGCAACTCTGATCGTCACGTTTGACACTACCAATGCGACGTTGTCCGTCCAGGATCTCAGGGCCGGCCGGCGCTGGACTCAGAAGCCCTTCTCGAATGATGACGTCGTGAAGAACGCCCAAGTCAGCTCAGGCCGCATCCTGTGCTCTCTTTTCCATGCGCCCTCCGGGCTGGATTTTGACGCCACCATCCAACTGGACGATTCAAAACCAGAATTGCTCGTGCAATTGAGCGCCCGCGGCGAACTGCCCGCGAGCCTGCGCTTTCCGCAGCCCTTCACAGGCGAGCCTGGCGACTACCTGGTTGTGCCAATGAACGAAGGCATTTCCTACCCGGTGGATGACCCTTCCATTTCGCCCATGCGCCTCATTGCCTACGGTGGCCACGGTATCTGCATGGCGTTTTACGGCGTGACGGATGGTGAGCGCGGGCAAATGGCTATTCTCGAAACTCCGGATGACGCTTCCATTCGCATCGACCGCATCGGTGGCAGACTGGTCATCCTGCCCGAATGGGACCCGCAGCGCGGACAATTCGGATACACGCGCAAGCTGCGTTACGTGTTTTTTGTCCGAGGTGGCCACGTCGCCATGGCCAAACGCTACCGCGCGTATGCCCAGGAAACCGGACTTTTCAAAACCCTCGAAGAAAAACGAAAGTTCAATCCCAACGTGGATCGCCTCATCGGCGCGGTGAATGTCTGGTGCTGGGACCGTGATTCCGTCGGGATCGTCAAGGAAATGCGGGCGGCGGGTATCGAGCGCATCCTCTGGAGCAATCAGCAAACTGCGGAGCACCTTAAGGCCCTGAATGAGTTGGGCGTTCTCACCAGCCGCTACGATATTTACCAGGATGTCATGGCACGCACCAACTTCCCACGGTTGCGCTGGATTCATCCGGACTGGACCACCAATGCCTGGCCGGACCAAATCATCCTGGATCGCCGTGGTAACTGGCTAAGAGGTTGGGGTGTCGAGTCCCGGGATGGCGCCCTCATCCCTTGCGGAGTGATTTGCGACCGATTTGGGCCCGAATACGCCCGCCAACGTGTTCCTGCCGACCTCGCCTCACATCCGTACCTTTGTCGCTTCATTGATACGACCACTGCTGCCCCATGGAACGAATGCTACAGCCCTGAGCACCCAATGACGCGTAGCGACAGCAGAAAATGGAAGATGGAGCTGTTGCGCTACATCTCCAAGGACAACAAGCTTGTGACCGGTTCAGAAACGGGTCACGACGCGGCGGTGCCCTTCGTCCATTATTTCGAGGGGATGATGAGCCTGGGACCGTATCGCGTTCCCGATGCCGGCCGTCGGATGAGCGAAATCTGGACCAATGTCCCGGAGTTGGTTGCCAAGTTCCAGCTCGGGCATCAGTACCGGCTTCCGCTCTGGGAGTTGGTCTATCATGACTGCGTGGTGGCTCATTGGTACTGGGGTGATTACAACAACAAGCTCCCGGCCTTGTGGGACAAACGGGATTTGTTCAATGTGCTCTATGGTGTGCCGCCGATGTTCATGTTTGATCGACCACTGTGGGAGAGGGAACGGGCACGTTTCGTGAGCAGTTACCAAAATACCTGTCCGCACGTGCGCGGGGTGGGTTACCAGGAAATGATCGATCACAGGTTCCTTACCAGTAATCGAAACGTTCAGCAGACTCGTTTTGCCAACGGCATCACCATCACCGTCAATTTCGGTAATGCGGATTATGCGCTGCCGGATGGAAGGGTCGTTAAGGCAATGGGATTTGTCGTAGATGGGGAATAGTCGGCATAGAACCAGGAATACCGCAATGTGACGTGACGGGAACGATCTCGCCGGCGAGACGCCAGCGCTCCCAGGAGGCCGTCACCGCAACTGCCGGATGCGATAGAACCTCGTTTTGTTGGTCGCGACGCCTGACTCTGCGAAGTTCGTCGTAATCAGGCCGCTGCCGGGAAGGACAAGCTTGCCAATATCGACAAACGCTCCGGTAGGGCTTGGCGCTGCTTGCAGGAAATTGGTTGTGCCGCCTACGGCTTGGAACGTAATGCTCACGTCTTTGCCCAGGGGCGCGGTTGTAAACAGCCGCAGTCCGGTCGGCGTTCCCGAATTGCTCCACAAGAACACGGCGGCGTTCCCATTAAGGTACGACCAAACCGCCAGTTGGCCGTGGTCATTCAGACCGCTCAATCCCCCATAATTCGGCCCATCAAGAAAGTTTGGGCTCGAGACGGTTTTGCCGCTGAACAATTGGCCTGCGCGAATCACCTGCTTGACCACCAGGGACGAATCGACAAAGAAAACACCCTGGTTATCCTTTGTGCCGCCGGCGGTGCCCGATAGTGTGGCCACAAAAGCAATCTCCCCGTTATTGTTAAGCGCTGGATATCCAAAACCGGAAAGCACTCCATTACCGTCCGGAGGATGCTGGCCCTTTCGAGCCACTTGGGTGAGCGCTGTGCCTTGGGCAAGGAATATTGCCGCATTATCGGCATTGCCACCGGTCGTGCCTGTGAGATCCGCCAGGAACGCGACCACGCCGGCGTTGTTGATTGCCACATGAGACTGTCCTCCGAAATCCAGGAATCGGCCGTTGCCCCCTGGAACCAGTTGGCTCTTGCGAACCAGTTGAACAATGCCTCTGGTATCGGCCCTGTAAAGACCGAGATTGTCAGCCGGCCCGGCGCTGGTGCTCGAGAGGTTGGCCACGAATGCAATTTGGTTGCTGTCGTTCAGCGCGAGTTGTGTCGAGGGAAAGGAGCTGAACTTTCCGTTTCCATCAGGAGCGCTTCCTCCAGAGCGTGCCAGAACGGTGAGGCCGTTCTCATCGGCCAGATAGAGCCCATAGTTGCTGGAACTCGTCGCCGATAATGTGGCGGGAAATGCGAGTTTTCCGCCATTGTTAATTGTGGGATCTCCAAGCAGACCTTGCAGGAACCCATTGCCGTCTGGCGATGGCTGTCCGAAGTAGACGATCTGCCATAGCACCCCTCCCGTCGACCGGTACATCACGTAGGGACTGGAACTGGTTGCACACTCGAAGGCTGTTTGGCCGCTCCGGTTCATACGTGGCGTCACCCCGGTAAAACTCCTGAAGGTTGCTCCACCACCCGGTACTGTTTGGCCAGCTCGCGCCAGAATCGTCAACGCTCCGCCAGACAGCTGATAGATCGCGGAGTTATCGGCACCTCCCCCCAGCGTCCCGTTGAGACCTGCCTCGAACACCTGGCTCGCACTATTAAGCGCTACCTGGCTGTTGAATGTGTAAAAATTACCGTTCAGATCGGGGCTCGGTTGACTGGTACGCGCCACGGTTTTGACGGTATTTCCATCCGCCAGAAAAACTCCCCAGCCCTGCAAAAGTCCATTGTTCCTCAGGTCGGTATAAAAAACGACCTTGCCATCTTCGCTCAACGTGGGCAGCTGGCCGATTTGGAAGAAAGTATTGGTGCCACGTGGTTCGGCATTACCGGTTTCAGCTAATTCGACCAGGCCTGCTTGCACAGTTTCGATGATTGGGACGCCTAGCCATGGTGCCAAAGCTACAAAAAGCAGGTTAGCTTTTGTTTTCATAAAGGGCGCTTTTTGCCTAGCCTTCTGATCTCCCCCAGAATAGCCCGCGGTCTGGAACATAAGCCACATTAAATTGTTGCAATGCTGAACGTCAAAAACATTATGGTCAGCGCTGGAGCAAACGGCGCGAGGGTGTATGGGATATTTGAGAGATGGAGTGGAGAGATGGAAAACCCAACACCCCAGTTCTCCATCGCTCCGTT
>Ga0206950_1072_pt1 | contig 24741 bp, 22 predicted proteins | sample Alteio_BWOrgHeat_41_FD_152954 | JGI IMG/M metagenome (GOLD analysis project Ga0206950, IMG submission 152954) | Enriched cells from forest soil in Barre Woods Harvard Forest LTER site, Petersham, Massachusetts, United States -... | ecosystem: Environmental > Terrestrial > Soil > Temperate forest >... | reverse complement strand
ATTATTATCAAGGGCTATCAACGGAATTGAAGCAATCTTCGGATTTGCAAAAATTTTTATTTTTTAGTCAACAACCATTGGGTTTAATTCAGCAAAATGTGCAAAATGATCGTGATGAAAATTCTCAAAATTCTAAAAAAAGAAAGCATGGTGACATTAACAATGACGATGGAGATGAAAATACTAATCATAAAAAGACAGCGGGTGCATCGCAATCGCAAATAAGATTTGTAGACATCTTTTAATATAGGTCGTCATTAATATATTGTAAAGAGAGGGCCATTGTTTTAACCTTTGAATAGAAATAGCACGGATTGACAAGCTGTCTGACTTGCGGAGAGTTTTTCATTGATCAAGACAATAAATGACAAAGGTAAGCCCCTATCGCTCGCCAGACAAATACTCACTTTTCTTGGAATTTTTGCACTCATTCTTGTTTCCTCACATTTTTATCTGTTTAAACGTATCAGTTACTATTTGCAGCTACCAGAAGAACAACGTACCTTTGTGGCATTGATACTAGGCTGCCTTTCTTTCCTCACGCTGATTGCAATTCCTATGAATCGTGTGTTACCTCGCAAAATGGCAACAATTTTGTCGTGGATCACCTATCCGTGGATGGGTATTGCTTTACTGATGTTCGTGACATTGTTAGCAACAGATATGATTTGGTTCTTGTTACAGTTCATTCCGGAAAATTATCTTCCCGAACCGCGTCTGCTTTTGCAATATTGCCTTGGCATTATGGCTTTGAGTATCACTGGCCTATTAGCAGGATTTTCTTTGTGGAAAGGCATGGAGCCAGTTAGGGTTAAGCGACTGTCTATCACATTAAAGCGTTTACCCCAATCGCTTGATGGATTACGGATTGTTCAAATTACCGATCTTCATATTGGTTCTCTCATTTATGGCAACTGGTTGCAACAAGTGGTGGATAAGGTAAATGCATTAAAGCCAGACTTAATTGTTATCACGGGTGATTTAGTAGATGGATCGGTAGAAGAATTGCGTGACGATGTTGCAGCACTCGCTGAGTTACGAGCACGATATGGGACGTATTTCATTACTGGAAATCATGAATATTATTCGGGCGTTGAAGAATGGTGTGCCCATATTGCCAGTCTTGGCATACGTGTGTTGCGCAATGAACGTGTATCAATTGTGGCTGGTTTGGCAGGCGAAAGCTTTGATCTCGCGGGTGTTGATGATTGGGTTAGTTATCACTTTCAAGCGGAAGGTCCGAATTTGGCTAAAGCATTAGCAGGACGTGATCCCAATAAAGCACTGATTTTACTTGCGCACCAACCAGTTGCTGTACATGAAGCAGCAGCGCATGGTGTTGATCTTCAACTGTCCGGTCATACTCATGGTGGGCAAATCTGGCCTTTTAATTATTTAGTTTATCTTCAGCAGCCTTACACAAAAGGTCTTTACCGGTATAGCAATACAGAGACACAAGTGTATGTCAGTTCTGGTACGGGTTTTTGGGGTCCTCCCATGCGTTTGGGTACTTCGGCTGAAATTACCCATATTATTTTGCATTCTGTTGCTTAGTGTTGAGTTTGGGAACGCCTAATGCTGTTTCATCAATTGAATGTTTAGTTGTTCGTTTAAGATTTAAATTAAACTACAAGAGGTTGGAGAAAAGACTCAAAGCTTGGTTCAGGTTTCGTCGTTAGGATTGATTTTTTATTGGTGCCCCGGGGCGGATTTGAACCGCCGACCTGTCCCTTAGGAGGGGACCGCGCTATCCACTGTGCCACCGGAGCAAATGTTCGATTAATGAGTACGGAAAGAAATTTGCTTTGAGAGAGTTGTTCGATTTGTCGAACATTAGCTCGATACTCATTAATAAGTAATGACAAAATTTTAGGATTATTCGTAGAAACTGCAACATGAACAATACTTGACAGCGCCAAGTTCCGATTTAGAGCATTCAAAACAGGTACTGTGTTTTCTAAATCGTTATCATTGATGTTAAACGCGCCGCTTTTTAAAAGTTCTTCTGTTTTTCCAAAGTTGCGTACAAGAATAGCTTCAATCAGTTTTGCTCTCATTATTATCACCATCATTATTAAAATTTTGTGAAGAATATCATATTTTTGTCCTTAAAACAATAAAAACTCAGGGAATTACGTGTAATATCACGATTTTTTCCAATTGTTTTAAAAGATAAAAAATTAGTGTAGTATCACGCTTTAAAAGGACTTTTAAAAAATATCACTTTAGTGTAGTATCACGATACTGTATTTTAACGGCTAAGGTTCAACAGGAGAACAACGTGGGCGGAGAGAGAGAAAATAATAAAGGGAAATCTTCCATTGGTAACCAGAATAGTAATCATCAAAACTTTTTTGACGCCCCTCATCATCTCTATTTCCATTTCAAGATAGTGGGAAATTTGGAGGCTATAAAAACAATTAAAGAGGTTTGTAAGAATGCGAACTTAGAAAGTTTAAGCTTTGCTTGTACGGGAATTGATGATGCTGTCATCGAAACAATTATTCAATCTTTCATTCAAAATGAAAATTCATCATTAAAAGAATTAAATTTGTCTGGCAATCACTTTACCGACGAGGGTATTTCGCGATTATTGAATGCCATTGAACAAAAAGAAAAAAGTAAGTTGCAAAATTTGAATCTAAGGGGTAATCCAAACGTTTCTGAAGGTGTCTTAAATCGTGCCGAAACAATAATACAGAAACGAAAATTGTCTCTAATTAATCTTTCCTGAATGTCTTTTACTCAGACTCATTCCACAATTTTTGCCATTGCCTCAAATAAGCAGCAATGATATCCGGTGCTTCGCGTATCACTAATACATTCTCCGCATTTCTTTTTTCGGCGGATTTTGTATAATTAAAGCTCCCGAGTTGAAGTGTTTTATTATCAATAATCATAAATTTATGATGCATAATCGCATAGTTAAAATTGACACGCGTTTCAATATTGTTTTTTTTAAGATATCTAAACGCGCTATGCTTGTCTTCACGTTGTTTACCATCCAACACCACTTTAACATCCACCCCCCGGCGATGAGCACTCACAAGTGCCTCGGCTATTGGTGGATAAGTAAATGAATAGGCAGCCACTCGAATCGATTTTTCCGCGCTATTTACCGTACGAAGCACTAGATCTATCGCCCCTTGTTGGGGAGAAAAGGCAGCTTCCATATGGGCGTGTCTATTGGTAATTGGACTTGGAACGATATCACTGATAGTCGTCGCATCAAAACCTACCCAATCCAGCAGTACGAACATTTTGTCTGCTGGCATTAAAAGAAACGAAGAAGCGAGAATAAGGCAACCAACGAATAATAGATTGAGTTTTTTCTTAGCCTTATAGATTTTAAGAGCCCAAACAGTTAAAAAAATATTGATACTAGCGGCTATTAATATTGCGTCATTCATTAGTTATAAATTCAACAAATTTTGATATGATCCATGGTTACTAGGCCCTTTTTGAAACTGGCCCTAATGCACTTGCTAGATTCTCCTCTATGGTATCGTCAAATCTGGTATATCGTGCATATAGGTATTGCAGCATTGGGTTACAACCTTCGTGTTCGCTGGTTTCAGCTGGCTGGATCTGATTTAGATTGATACGGGTTTGTACTTTTTGTAGCTCTGCATACAATGTTTTAGGAAGACGTTTATTTAAGTCTTGATTTTCAATAATATAAGATCGAATTTTTGAAATACCTGCTTGGAGATCATATGTCATCAATTCTAAGAAGATTTCAAGGTATTCCTTGTGGTTAGGTTTATTGAAGTCAACATGACAATTGTTTTGTAACCAAAACCAAAGATAGATAGCTTGCATATCATTGTTTATTGATTTTAAGGTTTCTTCAAGCTCTAGAACTATGGATATCGGCTGTTCTGTGCGTTGCAGCGCTTCTATGATTTTTTCGACTTGGAGGGCACCATTGTTTTGAGGGTTATTACTTATTTTTAATATTACATCTAACAATCCAAGTAATACGCCTCGTTTCCATTCCATGGTTTGATAAAAAAACAGCTTCCCTAACCAAATTGCTCTACCATAAGTTTGATCGCCAGTCACCATGCATAATGGAGAACACTGTTGCATTAAATATTCCATTTGCACGTTAGGTAGTGGAAACGGATTTACTAAGTACACTTCAATGCCTTTTTCAGCTACATTGGAATATTCTTTTGTTTCCCCTAAGGTCGAAAGGTCGTCTAAATTTATTTTAGCATCATGCAGTGCTTCACACCAGTGCAGTTTTTTAATTTTTTCGTTGATGCCTACTTTCTTTAGAAATTCTTCTATTGCTGGTAAATCTTCTTGTTTGATAGGCGCAAAGATAAAGATATTTTCATATTTTTTATTCTCATTTAATAACCATTCATTATTAGCTTTATAAAGCACTAAGGCAAGAAACATGTTAAGGGAAACGCTGGTGGGGGATTCGTCTACCCGAATATTTTTGTTGGTGTAGCAGAAAAATGCTGAGCTATCGGGAGCACATAAAATTTCTTTATAGATTGAATTTTCTTCGGGTACGTGGGAGGTTACTTGGGGCATAAAAATCCCCAGATTATCAAAACCTAATCCTGTTAGATAGTCTGGCGTATCGTTATCAAAGGTTTCATGGAAGTTGTATTCTTGATAATTAACAACACCATTTTCTCTTACTATCTCCTGTATGCAGGGAGGTAATATAGTACCCATATCATAACTGTGTCCTCCAGGGCTTGTAATAAAAAAAGCTTTTTCCTTCAGTAAAATTTTCAATAGATCCAAGTTGGTGTAGAGTTCCCCTGGATGTCTGATACTAATCATCTCTATTTTTTTTGCACGCGTTTCGAAGTTTGCCGATGTTTTTAGAATATTAAGTACTTCTTTAGAGCTCAGGACAACCCAAACAATGCGCTGGTCAGGATAAATTTCATGGGTTGAACTGACAGCATTCCAACCAAAAAACAAATCCCCGTAGCCGTGATACACTAAGGTGAAGAACAAAAGTGGCTTCTTTGAGTTTTCAGGAAATTCTGTTTGAAAAGTGTTTTTTTTATGATAATTTAATATAATAGACATTCTAATTTTTTCGAGTTGCTCAGTCTCTGCTAACCCGTTTGAATCTGCAGACATAATGTGTTGTTTTTCAATAAAATCCTTATATATTGCCAGGTACTGAGGTCCTGGTATTGAAATTACACCAAATATTTCATCCAGATTTTTAAATAATGTGGTGAAGTCAGACAAGTCGTTGTCTTCCTTCGAGTATATAAAAAACCCTGCTGGACACAAAATAAATTTTGATGTTATTAAATTTTTCAAAATACTACTATTATTTAGCATTGTAGCTAGATCTGTGACCGTTATCTCTGTTGTATTTGCTGTTTGATTTATATTGTGAACCAACGCATGAGTGTCTTGAAAATCCGTATCAGAGTTTGGAAAAAAATCATCAGTATGGAATACACAGACTTTAGAATTGTCTTGCTTTATTGTTTTTTTGATCCAACCGCTTAAATCTGTTTTGACTGAGAGATCGAGAAGAGCACTAATAAAAAAAGCTTGCAATAATGTGTGTTGAAAATCGTCATCATGATCGCAATCGTTTTGAATATCATTTAAAAAAAAGTGATTTGAAAGTGTTGCGAATATCAGATCTCCCTTTAAGATATTCTCATCATCAATAGGAAATTTTTCCAGAAGGGATAAGATATTTTGGAGTGATTCAAGGGAACCAAAATTTCTTGATTGTATCTTTTCCGTTAGAAGTTTTTTAATCACCTCTGGTTCTAAATTAGGAAGGTTCCACCAGTCGTCTAATAAATCTGGGGGGGGCGTACTGCTAAACATTTTTCAATCCTCCTATTGTGATGCATGTTGTTATCCACAAATCCTACCAAAAAAAAGAAAAAAGGACAAGCGAATTCCTTTTTGGATGCTCACATAAGGATTGTGTAAATTTTTACCATTAGGGCGTACCAGGCCCCAGCCGCATTAAGGCGCGCCGTAAAGCGGGTTCAACTTTGGGACCACCAAAACGAATAATGATAGCAATGAGCAAAAATCGACACGACCGGCCAATTAATGACACCACCAAAAACCCAAGAAAATGTAATTGCATCACCCCTGCCCCAATGGTAAAAATTTTATAGGGAAAAAAAGGTAGAAAACAACCGACTATAATTGCCCAATAGCCCCACTCTTGAAACCAATCGATTGCCCTTTCATATTGTTTCACGTATCCCATCCAATGAATAAAAGGTTCAACAATCACTTCATAGGAAAAATAACCAATGGCATAACCCACCATCCCACCTAAAAAAGACCCTAGAATGGCAATCAACGCATAATAAAATGCTTTATTCGGTTTAGCAAAAGCCATTGGTAAAATCATAAAGTTAGGAGAAACCGGAAAAATTGAGGCATCGACAAAGCTTAAAACAGCCAAATAAAAAGTCGCTCTTGGATGTCGAGACAATTCTAATGCCTTATCATACCATCTTAACAAGAAATGAAACTTCATTTTGGTTAACTCCTAATTCCATTTTTTCTTAACGCGCTGGTTCTACCACCAAGAAAAAACTTTCGTCTTTTTTAATCATCCCTAATTCCGAACGCGCTCTATCTTCTAGCGTTTCCGGACGCAATTTCAAAGCCTGTACATCTTTGTCTAATACTTTGTTTCGAACTTCCAATTTGGCAATATTCTTTTTTTCAATAGTGATCGATTTTTGTAACCGAAGTGCATCGACTAGATTCGAATCACTCACCCACAACCGATACTGCAATACCAAAAATGTTCCTACCAAAAACAACATGACAATTTTTTTCATCGATTAACCTGATCTAGCAATCATTGAAAAAGCATCTGCCCCTCTATACTTAGCTTTATTTCCTAGCCCTTCTTCAATGCGCAATAACTGATTATATTTGGAAATCCGTTCTCCCCGACATAATGATCCGACCTTCACTTGATGCGCTTCACAGGCAACGGCAAGATCGGCAATAAAGGTATCTTCGGTTTCACCCGAACGATGTGAAATAACAATGTTGTAATTAGACTCTTTTGCTAATTCAATGGTTTGCCAAGTTTCCGATAGTGTTCCAATTTGGTTAGGCTTTACCAAAACCGCATTGGCAATCTTTTCATGAACGCCCCGGATTAAAATCTTAGCATTCGTCACAAAAATATCATCGCCCACCAATTGAACACGATTACCCAAAGTTTCGGTTAATAATTTCCAACCTGGCCAATCGTCTTCGGACATACCATCTTCTAAAGAAAGAATAGGATATTGACTCACCAAACTCGATAAATACTGAACCCATTCTTCGCTAGTATAAGATTTATTTTCCGAAGCCAAAGTATAATGATTATTGGCATAAAATCCGCTACTGGCTAAATCTAGAGCCAAAAAGATTTCTTTTCCCGGTTTAAAACCAGCACTTTCAATGGCTTCTAAAATAAAATGAATGGCCATTTCATTGGTGGCCAATGATGGCGAAAATCCACCTTCATCCCCCACTGCAACGGATAATTTTTTTTGTTTTAAAATGGTTCTGAGTGCTTGAAAAATTTCGGATCCATAACGCACGGCTTCTTTAAAACTGGGTGCACCGACAGGTACAATCATAAACTCTTGAATATCGAGATTATTATCGGCGTGAGCACCACCATTCATGACATTCATTAAAGGAACAGGCATTTGATAGATATCAGGATGAATCACACGCAACGATTCATATAAAGGCACATTCACTGCTAATGCCGCTGTTCTGGCCGCCGCTAAAGAAACTGCTAATACGGCATTCGCTCCTAATTTATTTTTATTGGGCGATTCATCCAGTCGAATTAAAATATCATCAATCCCACGCTGATGGCGCACATCATGCCCCAACAAAGCAGGAGCAATTTCTTTTTGAATAGCTTCTACGGCTTTTAAAACCCCTTTGCCACCATAACGCAAACCACCATCTCTTATTTCCAGCGCTTCTTGATGTCCCACAGAAGCACCCGAAGGAACACTGGCTCGCCCAACCACACCTGAAGTTAAAATAATTTCGGCCTCAACCGTAGGGATCCCCCGAGAATCTAGAATCTCTCTTGCCCCAACCGATTTAATCTCTGCCATCTTTTACCACCTTATCTAATGCCAATAAACGTCTTAATAACCCTTCCATTTGATCTAAAGGCCACGAATTGGGACCATCACTTAACGCCTTATCTGGGTGGGGATGCGTTTCCATAAAAAGTCCTGCCACACCCACTGCCACCGCAGCACGCGCCAAAACCGGCACAAATTCTCGTTGCCCCCCCGAGGCATTTCCCTGTCCCCCCGGCAATTGAACCGAGTGTGTGGCATCGAATACCACTGGACACCCCGTTTCTTGCATAATGGCAAGCGATCGCATATCGGACACCAAATTATTGTAACCAAACGAAACCCCACGCTCACACACCATAATCGATTGATTACCGGTGCTTTTTGCCTTCGCCACTACATGGCGCATATCCCAAGGCGCTAAAAATTGTCCTTTTTTGATATTCACCGGCAACCCTAAGCTGGCCACTTTTTGAATAAAATTGGTTTGTCTGCATAAAAAAGCGGGGGTTTGTAAGACATCGACGACAGATGCCACTTCTTCTAGCGGAGAATCATCGTGCACATCCGTTAAAATAGGCACACCTACGCTTGATTTAACGAGTGCCAAAATTCGCAAGCCCTCTTCAATACCCAATCCCCTAAAAGCAGTTTCTGAAGTGCGATTGGCTTTATCGAATGAAGATTTATAAATAAAATGAATCCCTAAACGATCGGTCATTTCTTTTAGCATACCAGCAGTATCTAATGCTAATGCTTCACTTTCGACCACACAAGGCCCTGCAATTAAGAAAAAAGGTTTGCGATTACCAACCACAGCACCACATAATTTCATTTCTGATTGTAACATTTATCGCGCTCCTTCTCGGTGCCGAATAGCTGCCCGAATAAAATCCATAAACAAAGGATGACTATCCCGAGGAGTCGAAGTAAATTCAGGGTGAAATTGACAAGCCAAAAACCAAGGATGTCCCGGTATTTCGATCATTTCAACCAAATGCCCATCTTGTGATCGCCCCGAAACTAAAAGCCCCGCTTTTTCTAACGGCGCGAGTAAATGATTATTCACTTCATAACGATGCCGGTGCCGCTCTCGAATCTCGCTTTTTTGATAAATAACTTCTGCTAAACTACCAGGCACTAGTTCGCAAAGCTGTGCACCCAAGCGCATGGTGCCCCCCATGTCTGCTTGCTTATCGCGGACCTCTTTGTTCCCTTTTTGATCTTGCCATTCAGTGACCATCGCAATAATTGGGCAGGATGTATGTTCATTAAATTCTGTGCTATTGGCATCGATAAAATTCGCTTTGTGACGTGCAAATTCAATCACCGCAATTTGCATTCCCAAACAAATCCCTAAATAAGGGGTCCCGTTTTCTCTTGCATATTGCACCGCTTTTATTTTTCCTTCGGTTCCGCGTTCACCAAATCCACCTGGTACCAAAATAGCATCTACTTTCGATAAAATAGATAAGCCTTCTTCCTCTAACAGCTCTGAATCGATATACTCAATAATTACTTTAGTTTCTGTATGGATACCCGCATGAACCAACGCTTCATTTAAAGATTTATAGGCATCGGCTAAATTGACATATTTACCCACCAATGCAACACGCACTTCCCCTTTGGGATTGAGCTGTTTTCGCACCACTCCTTCCCACTCATTCAAATTGGCTGCAGAGGCTGAGAGATCTAATTTTTCTAGGACAATATCATCTAACCCTTGATCGTGCAGCATTTTTGGAATTTCATAAATGGATTGCATATCTGGGGAAGCAATCACTGCACGTTCTTCTACATTGGTAAATAATGCAATTTTCTTTCGTTCAGCAAGATCTAGTTTGCGATAACAACGGCAAATTAAAATATCCGGCTGAATTCCAATGGAACGCAATTCTTTTACCGAATGCTGTGTAGGCTTGGTTTTAATCTCACCTGCCGCAGCAATATAAGGCACTAATGTTAAATGAATAAAAATAGTGCGATGAACACCCAGTTCAATCCGCAATTGGCGAATGGCTTCTAAAAAAGGCAGGGATTCAATATCACCCACTGTTCCACCAATTTCAACTAGAACAACATCATAACCGTCATTTCCTTCCAAAATACAGCGTTTAATTTCATCGGTAATATGCGGAATCACTTGCACTGTTGCACCAAGATAATCCCCGCGGCGTTCTCTGGCAATCACCGTTTCGTAAATCTTACCCGTTGTAAAATTATTCTGCCGCGTCATGGTGGTTCGAACAAAACGTTCATAGTGGCCCAAATCAAGATCGGTTTCTGCTCCATCTTCGGTCACAAACACTTCGCCATGCTGAAACGGGCTCATGGTACCGGGATCGACATTGATATAGGGATCAAACTTTAGCAAAGTGACTTTTAAGCCCCGAGACTCCAAAATGGCGCCCAAAGAAGCTGCCGCCATGCCCTTTCCCAAAGAAGAAACAACGCCACCTGTCACAAAAATAAACCGAGTCATACTTTTCCTTTATTAAAATGCTTTAGTGAAATTATACTGTACTCTTGGCAACTGTGGCTACCGTTAGGTTATCTTTTAGGCGACTTAACTCATAAGCACTAATTTTTAATCGAGGATGCGAACCCGGTTTTGCCTTTAAAACCTCCCTATCAATTCGCTCAAGATGATCGCGACTAGGCGCCTTAAACCCCAAATGCTGTAACCAATACCGTAACACTCCGCGGCGACGCACTGGATCTAATTTCAATAAAGCAGCAACAGAGAGAACATCACACCTCTCTTTTTGAACCATCGCTAAATCTTCTTCCGCCAAACTTGTGGCTGCCATCGCCGTTTCCAAACACAAGGCACCCGCCCGATTAATCGAACGCACCACATGCGGCCAGCGAGCACTTAATTCGGGCAAAATAGCCTGTCGAATAAAATTACGATCGAAACGATTATCTTGATTACTTTCATCTTCTATCCATTTTAAATGATTGGTTTTAGCGTATTCGATTATTGCTGATTTACTTATTTGTAATAAGGGCTTAATAATCTCACTGTTACCGCAAGTTATTTTGGGCAACATTCCACCCAACCCTAAAGGTCCTGTTCCGCGACATAATCGCAATAAAATAGTCTCGGCTTGATCATCTGCATGATGTGCTAATAATAAACAATCATCTACGCCTAGAAAATCTGAAAATGCCTTAAAACGCGCCTCACGAGCCACTTCTTCGGGGCTACGGCCCTCGACCACATTGCCATCGACATACAAAACAGATAGCGGTATTGTGAGAGACTTGCAAACTGATTCACACTGTTTAACCCAAGTATCGGCATTGAGGCTAATGCCATGATGAATATGTAAAGCAAAAATTTGATAATCAGAATGATCGACAAAAGCACGAACAACGGCATCTAATAATACATGGGAATCTAGGCCACCACTATAGGCGATCCATAAACGTTTACAATAAGTTAGTCTTTGGATTTCGGCTTTTAGAAAATCGATATCAAGCCCTGTCAGTGGTTTATCCCCATGGCCATCCATCGTTGATACCGTCGACTTAACAATTTATCGATTGGAAGATGTTTAAGTGTTGCTAAGCTCTGCGTTAAAACACCTTTTAAATTATTGGCCATTTCGTCTAAACCACGGTGAGCACCACCCAATGGTTCGGCAACAATTTCATCAATTAAATTTAATTTTAATAAACGATTAGCGGTAATACCCATCACTTCCGCTGCTTCTTCTGCCTTAGAAGCACTTTTCCATAAAATGGTTGCACACCCTTCTGGTGAAATGGTTGCATAATACGCATATTGCAACATCAATACTTTATCGCCAACGCCAATCCCTAAAGCACCACCCGAACACCCTTCTCCAATCACCACACAAATCACCGGAATTTTGAGTTGAGAGAATTCTAGTAAATTACGCGCAATTGCTTCACTTTGGCCTCTGGCTTCTGCGCCCACACCCGGATAAGCCCCTGGAGTATCAATTAAGGTAATGAGTGGAAGCTGAAATTTTTCAGCTAACTTCGCAATACGCAAGGCCTTGCGATACCCTTCCGGATGCATCATGCCAAAATTACGCATTAATTTTTCTCGAGTATCACGGCCCTTTTGCTGACCAATAACCATCACGGGTTCACCCGCCAATCGTGCTAAACCCGCCACCACGGATTTATCATCGGCAAAGGCACGATCGCCATGCAATTCATCAAAATCTGTAAAAACTTTCTGAATATAATCTAGGCTATAGGGTCGCAAGGGATGTCGCGCTAATTGAACAATTTGCCAAGAAGTGAGGGATTTAAAAATAGAGTCAGTCAAATCTCTGCTTTTTGATTTTAAGCGCGAGATCTCCTCCTGGATATTCACCACGCTATCGGTACCCACCAAACGAAGTTCTTCGATTTTAGCCTCTAGTTCGGCAATGGGTCTTTCAAATTCTAAATAACTTGCACTCATATCGCCCTAGAATACCACACATTAGTACCCAACCTCAATCTCCCCCACGCCAGCCACTTGCCGTAAGGAATCCAATAATGCCTGCTTTGGACTAACGCGCCAACCCTCCCCTAAACCCAAAGTGACTTTGGCTGCCTCGTGATCGCATAAAATTTGTATTTTACACCCTGTCGTTATGTAATGGGGTTTTAAAATTTCGGTTAATCGTGCAGAAAAAGTTTCTGTTAATTCCTTGGCGGTAACCATAATTTTTAGATATTTAGCCGATTTAAGTCTTGTTTTTTCAAGACTAACAATATCAAGACACCGCATTTTATAGCCCCCGCTAAATTGATCGATTCCTACTTCGCCGGTAATCACCACCAAACTATCTTTGGTTAAAATATCTTGGTTACTGTGGTACAGATCGGCAAAAACCGCAATTTCTTGTCTTCCTGTTTTATCGTCTAACGTGATAAAAGCCATTTTTTCGCCACGACGAGTGATGAGTGTTCGAATCGAAACAATCATACCAGCTATCACAAAACGACTATTGCTATCGGGACGTAAATCGCGAATCAGACAGGTTCTTAATTGTGTTAATTCGGTTTCGAATCGATCGAGTGGATGTCCTGTTAAATAAAGCCCGAGGGTCTCTTTTTCTCCTTGCAATCGAATTTCTTCAATCCAAGGTTCTACCACACGTGATTTAGATTGTACCAAAATATCTTGTTCTGAAAAAGAATCTCCAAATAAATCTTCTTGTCCACGACTGCGGTTTTTGGAAATCTGCTCTGCTGATGTCACCGCGTCATTTAAAGTTTCCATTAAATACGCTCTTTGTTCAAAACCTTGTAAAGAATCGAAAGCCCCGGCTCGAATTAAAGCTTCTAATACTCGCCGACTCACACGACGTGAGTCTACCCTCGCACAAAAATCAAATAAATCTCTAAAAGGCCTTTCTGCGCGCGCTTCAATAATATTGTCAATCGCCGCTTCTCCAACACCTTTAATTGCCCCTAACCCATACAGAATTTGGTTTTTTTCATCTACCGAAAAACGATACTCGCTGCGGTTTACATCCGGCGGCAGTACAGTAATCTTTATTTGCCGACATTCTTCAATAAAAACAACCACCTTATCGGTATGCGCCATATCCGAAGAGAGCACGGCCGACATAAAGGCTTCTTTATAGTGGGTCTTTAACCAAGCTGTTTGATAAGTAATTAACGCGTAAGCCGCAGAATGTGATTTATTAAAACCATACCCTGCAAATTTTTCCATGAGATCAAATATATGACTCGCTCTTTCAGGTTCTACACCCCGATCGATAGCACCCTGTACAAAATTAACCCGCTGTTTGGCCATTTCTTCGGGCTTTTTCTTACCCATGGCGCGACGTAATAAATCGGCAGCACCCAAAGTATATCCGGCTAATACCTGGGCAATTTGCATCACCTGTTCCTGATACAAAATAATCCCATAGGTCGGTTTTAGCACGTTCACTAAACGCGGATGTAAATATTCAGGCGTTTGTCGCCCGTGTTTACGATTAATAAAATCATCCACCATCCCAGATTGCAAAGGCCCTGGTCTAAATAACGATAGCAATGCAATAATTTCTTCAAAATGATCCGGTTGTAAGCGTTTCACAAGTTCTTTCATGCCGCGCGATTCTAACTGAAACACCGCTGTGGTCTGGCAGGCTCTGAGTAAATTAAACGTTTTAGGGTCGTCTAACGGAATGGAATGAATATCTACCAATGATTCATTCGTCAGTTTTTTTCGGTGATTAATAGTGTTAATAGCCAAATCAATAATGGTTAATGTTCTTAAACCTAAGAAATCGAACTTCACTAATCCAATGGCTTCGACATCGTCTTTATCAAATTGGGTTAACAATGTACCATCGTTCACATCGCAATACAGTGGGGTAAAATCGGTTAGCTTTGAAGGGGCAATCACCACTCCGCCTGCATGTTTACCGGCATTACGCGTAATACCTTCCAATTTTTTCGCTAAATCGATGAGGTTTTTAACCTCTTCTTCTGATTGATAACGTTGTTTTAAAATTTCTTCTTGCTTCAGCGCTTTTTCTAGGGTAATCCCCAATTCAAATGGAATCAATTTTGCAATTTTATCGACAAAACCATAAGGGTGCCCTAATGCACGACCGACATCGCGAATCACCGCTTTAGCCGCCATTGTTCCATAGGTAATAATCTGAGAAACAGCCGATCGCCCATAGGTATTCGACACATAATCGATAACCCGATCGCGACCCTCCATACAGAGATCGATATCAAAATCCGGCATCGAAACGCGCTCTGGATTTAAAAAACGCTCAAATAATAGATCGTATTGAAGTGGATCTAAACCGGTAATACCCAATGCATAAGCGACTAAAGATCCCGCACCCGATCCGCGACCAGGGCCTACTGGAATTTGATTATTTTTGGCCCATTGAATAAAATCCGCCACAATTAAAAAATAACCCGCATAACCCATGGAATTTAAAACCGCCAATTCGCTTTTTAACCGATTTTCATAAACCTCGGGAATAGGATTAGATTTGAAAATTTTCTCTAAACCCGTTGTTGCAGTTTCGATTAATAATAACTCGATTGTTTTACCTGCTGGAACGGGGTAGTTCGGCAAATACACTTTGCCTAATTGTAATTTTAAAGTGCAGCGTTTAGCAATTTCAATGGTATTCTCTAGCGCTTCTGGTAAATCGGAAAAAAGAGCTGCCATTGCTTCTGAAGATTTTAAAAATTGCTCTGCAGAATAACTGTGATTTCGATTCGGATCGTTTACCGTGTAGCCTTCGTGGATGCAAACACGTGCTTCATGTGCTTCAAAATCATCCTGTTTTAAAAAACGCACATTATTGCTTGCAACCAATGCACATGCTTTTGTTTTGGCTAATGCTAATACGGCATTGATATAGTTTTCTTCATCGGTATGCCCTGTACGCGTGATTTCCAAATAAAACCGATCGGGAAATCGTAAAGACCATTCATCTAACAGATTTTCTGCCAATGCATTTTGTTCGGATAATAATACTTTGGCAATATCGCTTTCTCCCGCATTCGCAATCGCAATTAAACCCTCTGTGCAATTTTCAAACCAACTTTTTTTAATCTGTGGCTTATCGTGAAATTGTCCTTCTGTATAAGATCGCGAAACAAGCTCTGTTAAATGACGATACCCTAAATCATTTTGGCACAATAATAATAAACGATGGGGTTGACTTAAATCCTGTTCATTCATCACCCAGACATCCGATCCGATAATGGCCTTAATCCCAGCTGCTTCCGCTGCTTGATAAAATTTGACCATAGCAAATAAATTACATTGATCGGTTAATGCAACGGCCATTCCTCCATCTTTTTTAATTTCGTCCACCAAATCTTCAATGCGAATTAAGCCATCCACTAAAGAATATTCGCTATGAAGATGTAAATGAACAAATGGATTTTTAATAGCCATGGCTTTCACTCATTGTCTCTAAAACAACTTTAACCGGACCAAAACTTAAACGATGAATTTCACATGGCCCTAACATTTTTAAAAGCGCACGATGTGCGGCTGTAGGATACCCTTTATGTTTGGCGAATCCATAACCTGGATAGATTTTATCTAATTGTTTCATTTCTCTATCCCGAGTGACTTTAGCCAAAATAGAAGCGGCACTAATGGATTCAATGAGTTTATCTCCTTGGATAATGGCTTCTGTGGGGTAGTTTAAATCAGGGCAGCAGTTACCATCAACCAGCACTTTATCGGGTTGAACACTTAACGCATTAACCGCTCGCTTCATAGCAAGTAAACTTGCTTGTAAAATATTTAATCTATCGATTTCATCGACTTCTGCGCGACCAATGCCAAAAGCAATGGCTTTTAAACAAATTTCAGCGAACAAAAATTCGCGCTTAGCTTCGGAGAGTGCTTTTGAATCAGCCAAGCCACAGATACCGTGATTGGTTGGCAAAATCACGGCAGCAGCTATTACAGCACCCGCCAATGGCCCTCGCCCTGCTTCATCGACACCTGCTATTCGCATACAATGCACCTCATACTTACCATTCTACCCTAGATAAGGGGTCAAGTCCGAACAACGAGCATTAGAAGTACAACTCAAATTTTAGGTTTTGTTTCTGGATTTTAGTTTTGCTTCTAATGCTCGTTGTTCGGACTTGACCCCTTACTCTGATTTAGTTGTTTGACATTCATATAAGTTTTCTGGATAATGGTGTGACAATCATGATGCGAGGAGAAGACAAATGAGTTTGATTAAAAAGCCTGCTTTTCCAACACCCTTGTTAAATGATCGCGTTTCATTGATTGCCACGCAACTGGAATCAAACAATCCTCCTAGTACTCAAGCTCTAACAGATGATGGTGAATCCCCAGAAAATATTCAATTAGCCATGCAAGACGTTTTATGTCATCGCGTCCGTACCAAACTTTGTCGTGACGAAACTTTAGCTTTAACAGATGAAGAAGCTGCTGTAGAAGATATAATCAATAAAGCTAGCGAACTACAAGCAAGAATTGAACAATTTATCATCTTCTACGAAGAAGAGCCCGAAGAAGAATTCGCTCAAAAATTGCAAGAGAGAATTGAAATTTTTACACCCCGATTAATTTTAAAAGCCAAAGCCTTCTACGAAGAAATGACGCCTTATCAAGAAAGAACGCCTGGTCCCGCAATGCTTCATCAATTTGATTCTGAATATAATTCTCAAAATTCCATACAATCAGCATTAGAAGATCGAAACGAAAGGCCCCAGTTCCCTCTCACTTTGCGGTTAAACTTTGGAAGTAAATGACGCCAAAGCAGGAATATGCTGCAGAATGGCGTTGAAGCACTTCTCACCTGAGTCTTGTTTCAGTAATTGATGTAATTCCGTAAAGCGAGCCACTAATTTTTCTGTCTCGAAGAAAGGCCCAAATGTCGCCAGTATGGCTTTACATAATTCTTCGGGTGTTGCCTTGTCTTGAATAAATTCAGGCACCAATAATTCATTGGCTAATAAATTGGGCAATGCAATATAAGGGATCTTCACTAATCGTTTTGCAATTTGATAAGTCAACGGATGCATGCGATACACTACCACCATGGGTTTTTTATGTAACATCACTTCGAGTGTGGCAGTACCAGAGGTCACTAAAACCACATCGGATGCGGCGATAGCCACATGGGATTGCGACAATAAAAATTGAATAGGCACATGGGGCGCTATTTCTTGTTGTAATTGACGTAATTCCGAACGATGATTTTCTGAAACCAAGGGAATTAAACATAAAATATTGGGATTTTTTTCATAACACAAGCGAGCGGTTCTTAAAATAACCTCTGCCAAATATTTGATCTCATTTTCCCGGCTACCTGGCATAAGCGTAATCACTTTGGTTTGGCTATTTTTTAAATCCACATAGCTAATGCCTAATTCTGCTCTGGCTTTTTTGGTATCGGTTACAAGTGGAATTTGATCGGCTAAGGGGTGTCCCACAAATGCCACTGGAACTTGATGATCTTCATAAAATTTTGCTTCAAAGGGCAATAAAGTGAGCATTAAATGAACGGATTGTTGAATGCCTTTAATTCGCCCTTTACGCCAAGCCCACACACTGGGGCTCACATAATGAATGGTTGGAATACCGGCTACTTTTAATTTTTTTTCTATCCCTAAATTAAAATCAGGCGCATCAACGCCAATAAATAAATCAGGCGGATTTTGAATAAAATGATTGATTAAAAACCGACGCATCCGAATAAGTTCGGGTAATCGTTTTAAAGGCGCGAAAAAACCCATCACCGATAAACGATCCATTGCAAAAAAAGAATGACCTCCTTCTGAAAGCAATTGAGGTCCCAAAACCCCTTCAAAAGACACTTCGGGAATATGTTTTTTTAAGGTTCGAATCAAATTGGCTGCTAAGGCATCGCCCGAAAGTTCGCCCACCACAATGCCAATTCGAAGCGCCACTTAACGAACAATCCCTCGAGCCGCTTTGGATAAGAAATCGATCATACAACCGACTTCAGGACAGTCTACTGTCATTTTTTTTAATTCTACAATAGCATCTTGCAAAGTAAGACTTTGCCTAAAGATAATTTTATATGCTCGCTTTAAAGCAGCAATGGTACTGGGGCTATAGCCACGACGCTCCAAACCAACGGTATTTAAACCATGCGATTCTGCAGGATAACCTGACACCATCACATACGGCGGCACATCTTTAATAATAATGGCTCCACCAGCAGCAAAACTGTGTGCGCCAATGGTACAAAATTGATGGACACCCACCATACCCCCTAAACAGGCATAATCTTCCACACGAACATGGCCAGCAACGGAAGCATTATTAGAAAAAACCACCTGATTTCCAATCACACAATCGTGTGCAACATGGGTATAGGCCATAAATAAATTATCATTCCCAATGCGCGTCACACCACCGCCTTGTACTGTTCCCCGATGAACGGTAGAACATTCACGAAAAACATTTCGATCGCCTATTTCAAGACGCGTCGATTCGCCCCCGTATTTTTTATCTGGAGAATCTTCACCAATAGTTGCAAATTGATAGATTTTGTTATCACGACCAATTTTCGTTGGACCGCGAATCACTACATGAGGACCTACCCAAGACCCTTCTTCAATTTCAACCTCTGGCCCAATTAATGTCCACGGACCAATATGCACGTTATCGGCAATTTTGGCTCTTGGATCGACAATAGCGTGGTTATCAATCACGATTTTACTTTCCCCTTAGCACTTGTCATTTCTGCTGTGCAAACAACCTCATCACGAACCAGCGCCGTTCCTTTAAATTTCCAGATATTGGAGCGATGTGCTTGAACTTCGACTTTTAAAAATAATTGATCCCCTGGCACAACGATTTTTTTAAAGCGCGCATTTTCGATAGAGCCCAAATAGAAAAGGGATTCTTTTGGATCCCAATCCGAACAAAAAGTTGCCAAAATTGCGGCGGACTGTGCCAATGCTTCCACAATTAAAACACCTGGCATAACTGCTTTCACTGGAAAATGCCCTCTAAAAAAAGGTTCATTGATAGACACATTTTTAACCGCTAATAAACTTTTATCCACCTCAAATTCAATCACCCTATCGACTAGTAAAAAAGGGTAACGATGTGGTAAACGTTCCATAATCTCTTCGATTTTCATTCTTCCTCCATTAGCCGTTCTAAGTGTCTTAAACGCTTAGCCATTTCATCTAAATACTGAAAACGAGCCACATTTTTTCGCCAAACTGCAGACGCCTTTGCTGGAAATCCAGAAGAATAAACACCTCGTAATGCCAAAGAATGATTCACACTAGACACTGCCGTAATATGAACATGATCGGCAATCTGAATATGACCTGCAATACTGGCTCCCCCACCAATCAGACAGGATTCACCAATACTCGTACTGCCAGCAATTGCCACGCAACCTGCAATAGCCGTTCGCGCACCAATAGAAACATTGTGTCCAACCTGCACTAAGTTATCGATAATAACGCCATCACCAATGGTTGTATCTTCTAAAAATCCTCTATCGATAGCCGTATTGGCACCAATTTCAACGTTATTTCCAATCGATACTCCACCCAGATGTGGCATTTTTACCCATGCGCCTTTATCATTGGCAAAACCAAAACCATCACTACCAATCACAGCCCCACTATGAATCAAACAATTGGCTCCTAATTTGACATCGTCGTATAGGGTCACCCGACTTTTCAAAACCGTGCCCGCCCCCACTTTACAACGATTTCCTAACACCGTGTAAGCACCAATAGAAACGAAATCCGCAATTTCACAATTTTCCCCTATCAAAGCCGTTGGATGGATCCCAGGTAAAGTACTATCGGCTTCAAACAATTTAGCCACTTTGGCTAAGCTAAGACGTGGGTTTTCAGAAATCAGTGCGTTCAGGGTACAAGCCGCTTCATCCTCCGCACCAATAATAACGGCAGAGGCCCCTGTTGTTCCAAGATATTTTTTATATTGCCGGTGGCTTAAAAAAGACAAATCACCTGCTTTAGCTCGTTCTAAAGGGGAAAGCCCGTTAATTAAACAATCGGGATTCCCCTTTAGGCGCGCGCCGATTGAATCGGCGATCGCTTTCAACTTCATGGGAGAGCCTAGCTTCATTCGGTTGATTTCTTATCCTTTTTATCACCCTTATTATTTTTAGCTTCCTTTTCTAATCGCTCTAATACCTTTTCGGTAATATCAACGCGAGTGGAAACATAAAGGGTCGCTTCTTGAGACAGCACCACGTCAAACTTTTCTTCTTCAGAAAATTTTTCGACCACTTCTCGAACAACAGCAATAAAGGCATCCATTTCTTCACGGTGCCGAGTGGTGTAGTCTGTTCGTAGTTCTTCGTCCATACGACGCAGATCTTGTTCCATTTTGGCTAATTCTTTCTCGTGTTTAGCTCGATCTTGAGCAGACATCACATCTTTGTTGCGCTGCATTTTATCGCGTTTTGCTAAAAATTCTTTTTGCTTGTTATCCAATTTTTCTTTGGGCGCTTGAAATTCTTTTTCAAGACGTTTCCCTGCAGATTCCGCTTGTGGCGCCTTGGATAATAATTGCTGCCAATCCAAAATACCAATTTTTGTGGGCAAGTCTACGGCGTGCGCCAAGGGGATAGAACCCAAGCATAAACAAGCGGTCAATAAAACATTTCGAATCATGTGGTTCAAAGCTCTTCTCCTCATACGCTGTCAATTAACTAAAACTGGGTACCCATCCAAAAATTGAAGTGGCGAACCGCGTCTCCTTTTTTAACATTTAGTGGTTTCGCTAAACTAAATGACAGAGGCGCTCCACCCAGTGGAGTATGCCATGTTAGCGATAGACCCACCGAGTATCTTAAACCCTGCGGATTCCGTTTAACCACCACACCATTAACGATTTTCGTCCGGTAGCGAGTATCATATACCTGACCGGCATCGAAAAACAATGCTGTCCGAAGCGATTTAATATCTGGCTTAATCGGATTTGGAAAAATAAAAGTCGCTGTTCCCGCAATAAGCGCGTTACCTCCAAAAGCTCGGCCCGTAGAATCCTTAGGACCTAAGGAGCTTTCTTCAAATCCTCTCACAAAGCGGGTACCACCAGCCGTAAAATTTCTATAGAAAGGCATCTGATTTGTTTTGCCATATCCATCGCCATAACCTAAGTTTCCTGACAAACCTATTATCCATAGTTCCGAAGTGGAGATAGGTGTATAACTTGCTATGTTGTAATACAATTTGTAGTACTGCTGCTTAGCACCAGGAACAACGGTGCTCACCCCAAGACTTTGTGTCATCCCTCGTTTCGGAAAAGTACGTTGATCTAAACTGTCGTAATCCCACCCCAAACCCAACTTAACTTCAGTAAATTCGCTACCGTTCTTTTGGATAAAATCGCTCACTTCGGTTGCCACAATACTTCGAGTATCTATTTTCAATCGGGTATCGTCATACCCAGTTGTAAGCCGAAAAGCATCATATAAGCTTAAAGGGAAAACCCAACGAACTTCTCCACCGAGTGTATCCGTGGTGTAATTCGTTAAATCGGTTGTTCTCCCCAAATCAGATTTATTGTAATAACCCATCACACCCATTCCAATCCCATCGATTGTAAAATAGGGATCTTGGTAGCCCAATGCATAGTTGGAAGACGCTTTACTTTTATCGAACGTAAAATCGACTGCTTTTCCTGTTCCAAAAAAGTTTTCTTGGCTAATCGAGAAATTAAACATCAATTTTTCTGTGCCAGAATAACCTAATCCAGCGCCAATTTGGCCTAGTTTTGCTTCTTCGATTTTGTAAATAACATCGACTTGATCGGGTACACCTGGAACCGGAGCCGTTTCAATATCCACTTGGCTTCCAAAACCACGACGCATAATCTTTTCTCGGCCTTCTTTAATTAATCCAGTCGAAATCCATGTGCCTTCCATTTGGGGTAATTCACGACGCAATACTTCATCTTGGGTAGTTGTATTCCCTTGAATTAAAATTCGACGGACATACACACGGTTTCCCGGTGTTAAATCAAAAACAATATTAACCGCTTTTGTCGCTTCATTCACCTCGTGTGAGGGACGAACTTCTGCATGGCTATAGCCGTCATCCCCTAAGCGTGTTTCCAATGCTGTTTTAACTTCTAACAGCACTTTTCTGGAAAAAACATTTCCGGCTTTTAAAGGGGTTAATAGCGGCATTAATTTTTCTTTAGGAACCACAAACTCCCCAGTTAAATCACTAGTTCCAAAATTATATTTGCTTCCTTCAGAAACATGAATGGTAATAAAAATATGTTTTTTATCGGCTGATAATGCGGCTTGTGATGATTCTACTTGAAAATGGATATACCCTCTGTCCATATAAAACGATCGCAAGGTTTCTAAATCGGCATTTAATTTTTCTTTGTTATATTGATCGTCATTTTTAAACCACGATAACCAATGGGTTTTGGATAAAAGAAATTCTTTTGTCAATTCTTTTTGGGAATACGCTGTATTACCGATGATTTTAATTTCTTGAATGCGCGCAACATCGCCCTCAAAAATAGTAATATCGACTTTTACCAAAGAGGCACCCACTTCGGTCACCGTTGGTTCGACCTTCACCCCGTAACGGCCTTTGGCTAAATAATAGCGCTCCAATTCTTTTACAGTTTGCAGCACAATGGCTGGATCGTAAAAACGACCCTCAGATAAACCCGCTTCTTTTAATAATTTCTTAATTTTTTCTTTTTCTTTGATTCCGGTTAAAGTCAACTCGCTAATGGTTGGTCGCTCGATAACATTCACCACCAACGTATTGCCATCGCGCGCTAAAGTCACTTCTTTAAAGAAACCTGACTTGTAAAGAGCACGAACGGCTTCGGCCGCTTCATCTTCTGTCATGCTGTCTCCAGCATGAACCGGTAAATCTTCGAGCACTGCGCCTTCGGAAACACGCTGCAGCCCTTTAATACGAATAGCTTTCACCGTAAATGATTCAAAAGATTCCGCCCAAGAAGATGAAAGGAATCCGACTAAAATACAAAGGAGAGTGATTTTATGCTTCATACGTTGCTTTCTTTTATCCAAATGTGTTGTCTCAATTCGTTTGCTTAAAACGCCAGCGCACACTGTAACATGAAATCATGTTTGTGGAATAGAAGAACCGGAAAAGGGTTAGACTCTTGCTTCTCTCAACCATATTGTGTTGTTTAACTCAATATGTTAGAATCTACCTAATTACTTATCAACACATATCGGTAGATGAGTGAAATTGATTTGAATAACAACGAGTTAGATTGATTGATAGGAGTTTTTTATGAGTGTATCTACAACCAATATGTTACAGGAACTTTCAACAACCACTGTCCCGACCAATATTGATGCTTTACTCAAAACATGCGGCTGCACCGCTATTGAAAATTGCTCTTGTACCTCGAAAGAAGTCAGAGACGCATTCGACCAAAAAATCTCTGAAATTGCTTCTGAATTCCAAAAAAACGATATCACACTTGCTTACGTCGGTGCTGGTAAAATGAAACAAGTTATCTCTGCTACTGCTCGCCTTTTAGAAGGTGGAAAGCAAAACATTCATTGGGTTCTGATTGAACCAAATCTCTTGATTAATCCACAATGGGAATCCTGTTGGGATTTGTATTCTATCCCTCATTTTAATCGTGAAACCTACAAAAAAAATGATATCCCCGGACATAAACAACTTTTGGGAACAGTATTTCTTCCCAATTTTGATTGTTTTCATAAGCCAATACTCGATTCGTTGGTAGGACGCTAGCAATACAGTGGCGCTCACTGTCTACATCCATCCCAGCTGTGAGTTTATCTAAATGGATAGCATCTAAATCGATGCCTACAACCATATCGAGAGCGGATGGGGTTTGTAGGACATTTTCCATTTGATCATATTGGCAAGCCATACGTAAATAGGATAGATTTTTATAATGATCTGGTGTTGCTCTTCTATAAATTGAATTAAACCTTGAAAATTCTTCGTCAAATCTTGCTTCGTTAGCGAGGATGTCATTTTTATCTTTTCTTAAATTTAAGTAATGAGAAAAGATCGTTGTAAATCTACTAATGATAATAGAAGATCCCACATGTTTTTCTTGAAGCGCTTTTAAGACTTTTTCCACTTCAGTTAAGAGTGTACTACCATTTGGATTGATGCGATATTTACCGTCTATTTT
>Ga0206950_1071_pt1 | contig 24807 bp, 22 predicted proteins | sample Alteio_BWOrgHeat_41_FD_152954 | JGI IMG/M metagenome (GOLD analysis project Ga0206950, IMG submission 152954) | Enriched cells from forest soil in Barre Woods Harvard Forest LTER site, Petersham, Massachusetts, United States -... | ecosystem: Environmental > Terrestrial > Soil > Temperate forest >... | reverse complement strand
TAATTTTATTCTTCTCGGACTGCGCGGCCAGGCCAAGAGTCGTATTCTGCGCGCTCTTACAACCCTGCTCGATGCGCAAACCCCCTACATTGCGGGATGCGAAATTCACGATAACCCCTACTCACCCATCTGTGGCCGCTGCCGCCTGGAGATTGCGCGCCTTGGGGAAGATACTCCTATCGCTTATCTGACTCCGGATGAACGCTACATTGAAAAGCTGGCCACGCCCGATGTGACGATCGCCGATCTGATTGGCGACATCGATCCCATCAAGGCGGCCCGCAGCGGACATGAATTAGGCAGCGAAATGACCGTCCACTACGGTTTGCTGCCACGCGCCAACCGTGGAATTTTCGCCATCAACGAACTGCCAGACCTTGCTGGCAAAATTCAAGTCGGCTTATTCAACATCATGCAGGAAGGCGATGTGCAGATTAAGGGCTATCCTGTTCGCCTGCCACTCGACGTTGCTCTGGTGTTCAGTGCCAACCCTGAGGATTACACAGCGCGCGGCAAGATTATCACCCCGCTGAAGGATCGCATCGGATCGGAAATTCGCACGCACTATCCCGCATCACTCGAAGAAGGCATCGCCATTACTGTTCAGGAAGCGTGGACGCAGCGCAACGGGTACAGGCTGCACATTCCGAAATATGTTCAGGAAGTGATCGAGCGCATCGCCTTCGCTGCCCGTGAAGACAAGAAGATTGATAAGCGCTCCGGCGTGAGCCAGCGACTTCCGATCTCCTGCATGGAAAACGTAATCTCGAACGCCGAACGGCGCGCGATTCGCCATCAGGAGAAGGTCGTCGTGCCGCGCATCGGCGATGTGTATGCCGCGCTGCCTGCCATCACCGGAAAACTGGAATTGGAATATGAAGGCGAAATGAAAGGTGCGGACTTCGTGGGCCGCGAGCTGATCCGGACCGCGATTGCCAAAGCCTATGATGGCTTTTTCAAGGGCACGGACATGAATCAAATCGTGCAGTGGTTCGATCTGGGCGGACAGATTCAGATGGCCGACACGGCCGCATCGAGCGAGGCATTACAGGCCCTGCGCGGCATTCAGGGCCTGATGGAAAAGTTAGTCAAATTGAACGTCGGCCCCAAGGACAGCACGGAGTCACAGGTTTCAGCCGCGGAGTTCGTCCTGGAAGGACTGTACGCACACAAACGCATCGGACGGAATGAAGAACGCGTTTTTGCCGCCGGAGAAAAGCAACCCAAGCCTGCGGAGAAACCCTTTGAGCGTGAAGATGCGCCTTATCGGGGCAGAAGGCCGTTTAATTAGTCGAGACGGTCGTTGGCCGTCCGTCGTTGGCCTTAGGCGCAAAGTTGTCATTCAGCTTGAAGCGAGGAATCTGTAGTTTGACTTTGGGTCTGCTAACGACCATCGACTGACGACTGCTGTCATGAAACGCATCCGCTACTCCAAATACGTTCCCGACCCTGCTGGCGAGATGAGCCTGGAAGATTTGCTCAGCGCCCTCTCTGACTATTTGCTGCAAAGCGGATTTCAGAACTATATGTATGACGAATTTGGTGATGGCGAGCAGACCCTGGACGATCTGCGCAACGCCATTGAACAAGCCCTGCTCGAGAGCGATTTACTGGACGAGCAAATGCAGCAACAGCTGCAGCAGATGCTCGCGGAAGGCTCGCTCGACGACCTAATCGAGCAATTGATCGAACGCCTGCAGCAGGAAGATTACATCAGCGTGGATGAGCCGCATGATCCTTCGCGGCAGCCGAGCGTCGGCAGGCAAGTCGGCGAGGCGCAGCAGGCGAAGTTCGAAATCACTGACAAGAGTCTGGATTTCCTGGGCTTCAAGACCTTACGCGATTTGATGGGATCGCTGGGCAAATCGAGTTTCGGGCGCCACGACACGCGCGATATGGCCACCGGCATCGAAGCCAGCGGGGCATCGCGGCAATACGAATTTGGAGACACGCTCAATCTTGATATTACTGCCACACTTTCCAGCGCCATTCAGCGCGAGGGTTTGAAGGTTCCGTTGAACATTGAGTATTCCGATTTGCAGGTCCATCAATGTGAGTATCAGTCTTCCTGCGCGACCGTGCTCATGCTGGACTGCTCGCACTCCATGATTCTTTATGGTGAAGATCGGTTTACACCTGCCAAGAAAGTCGCCATGGCTTTGTCGCATTTGATTCGCACGCAATATCCGGGCGATTCGCTGTCGCTCATTCTGTTTCACGATTCGGCGGAGGAAGTTCCGCTCTCGCAACTTGCTCGCGTGAAAGTAGGGCCGTACTATACCAACACCCGCGAAGGCCTGCGCCTGGCGCAAAGAATCTTGCAGCGCCAAAGGAAAGACATGAAGCAGATCGTCATGATCACCGATGGCAAACCGTCAGCGCTGACGTTGGAAGATGGCAGAATCTACAAGAACGCCTTTGGTCTGGATCCTTTGGTGGTGAGCCAGACGCTGGAAGAAGTTTCCAAATGCAAGCGCGCGGGCGTGCTAATCAATACGTTCATGCTAGCGTCCGATTACGGCCTGGTGCAGTTTGTCCAGAAAGTAACCGAAATGTGCCGTGGGAAAGCCTACTTCACCACGCCGTATACGTTGGGACAGTATCTGCTGATGGATTACATGTCGAGGAAAACCAAAACGATTCACTAAGGACAGGATTCGGAAGTGATGATCTACAGCTTGGGTGAAAACCAAGATTTGTCGTTCCTCGAGGAACGAGAGTTGGAGCAGGTGGCAATTGGCGTCTATCAAGTGATCTTCAATTTCGATCAAAATATGAGCATTATGGTTGAAGATAGATTTGAATTTAGTTCTGGCTCTGAGGTCCACGTATGGAAGCCTGGCGCCACTTCTGTCGCAGGCATCACCGCCTCCCTTCTGGGCGAGAAAGTGAAAAAAGTTCGAGTGGGTTCAGGCTCCTCCGTCGAGCTAGTGTTTTCGGGGAACAAGCGACTCATGCTTACTCCCGAAAAAAGCAGGTATGAGTCTTACCAGATCACGCACCGGGGAGGCAGTATCATCGTTTGAGTCCAATGCGAGCAATCTACATTTACCCTTTCGTGATTTCCCCCACCGCTCGCCAAGCCTGATCAATCGCACCGTCTGTATATGCATATGCTCCTGCATCGGAATTTGCGATTGCGATTCGGCCAAAGGGTTTGCGCGCGACCTCGCAGGGGAGCTCGCCGCCTTCCAGCCAGAATGGATCCCACAGCGAGTTGTATTCGTAGGCGTAGCCGTGGGGCCAGCGATTGACGGTGATGGCGGTAATGTCGCGGGCGGGATCGAACCCACCGCCGCTTAGTGTCCTTGCCATCTGCTCGCGAATGTTGCGCTCGATGGTTTCGAACTTTGTGCTGAACAGTTCCATACGACCGAGGCGGTGCTGGTCCCGCGCCGGTTTGCCGGGCTTGCACGGCGTTTTCATCATTTGCACGACGATTGGTTCTTCGGGTTTGTGCGAACATTGGTAATCGCCGATGCTGACCGGCAAATCGAGCACCATGTTTGAGTGATAGCAACCCGGTGCATAGACTGAGCCCACTTTCAGCTTCCGAAAGGCGGTCCAGTTGCGAATGGCGACATTGGTGTACAGCAGCGGGACCTTCGCGGCTGAGGATAGTGCATCTTTCTGGCGTTCAGGCAGCTCCTCGCAAACATAAGGAATGACCACATGCCAGCAGGCCATGATGCAATGCGCTGCCCTCACGGTGTGCACCCCGCCGCCACGCGCGTAGGCGATCTCGACTTCCTTCGCACTGGCCGGGTCGCCCAGATGTTTCACTCGAACCGCGGTGCTATTCAAGCGAATTCGCACCGGCGACGCCGCCTCATCGAGCTTGGCGTAGTTCGCTTTCGCCGTGATCACATCGGTGACGGAATTCCCCGGAACCGCCTCCGGCACAAGCCGGCGCACTAGCAACCGCGCAATCGTCGCGTTGCCATCGGGAAAATGGAAAAAGAAATTCTTCGCCTCTTCGTTGGGAATCGCGTCCCGGTTCATGCCGCGTCCGGGAGCCGGATCGAAGTTCATCCCGTCGAACCCGGGATAACCCAGGCCCCACGCGTCCTGTGCCGAGACCGCATCAATCCCCACTCCAAACCATGTGTGCGGCAAGGTCTGATGCAAACGAATCACTTCGTCGCTTATTCCCGCCAACTCGCTGAGGAACCGCGCATAGCTCGTCCGCGCCAGCCGCGCCTTTTTTTCGTCGGAAGTCAGTCCGGGAAGATAGTCCTTCTTTTCCAGATACAGGCGCTGATAGTCGCGCTTGGCCTGAGCAGAAAACGGAGCTTCCGCCAGAAACTCTTTCCAGGCGTCAGAACTCAAGTCTTCGACGTCGTCGCTCACGCCCCAAAAATTCGTGGCAGTGACCAGCTTGTCGGCGCCAAAGTTTTCCTTGTCGAAAAAGACCTTGGGTCCAAGACTCTGCGCCCGGTACACATCTTTGCCCAAGTACTTTGGATAGGACGAAACGTCAATTCCCAGCTCGTTGATCAAGCTTTTGGCGACGGCACTGTACGGGGCCGGACTCTCGATGGAATACACGCCTCCGTATCCCAGAAGGGTACGGTTGCCGGCACGGAACTCATTGCGTTTGGCATGGCCGCCGAAATCGTCGTGATTGTCGAGAACCAGCACCCGAGCTTTGGGCCCAGCTAGTTTGCGAAAATAATGTGCGGCAGAGAGCCCGCTGATTCCCGCGCCCACCACAACCAGATCGTAAACTTCGCCGGTGTCGGTGGGCTTCCCGGCTTCGTCCCAGAATGTTCCGTCGCGCAGGCTGTGAGCGGCATCGAACGAGCCCGGATGGCTGCCGCGCAGACCCGTCAGTGCGGGTGGATAGTAGTCCGGCGATTTCTCGGCATCGGTCGCATCGAAGGCTCCAAATGAATACGCGGGAAGCATGGATGCGCCGACGGTCAGGGCCACACCGTTTAGAAAGTCACGCCGCGTGACACTCCGACTCATGCCCAGCTCTTTGTCTTTGGAATCGTACACAGGGGGCTCCTGCTGCTTCGTGAACCGCCAGCAACTAGGGCTGCTGATCCTCTTTCTTGACCGCCAACTCAGCACCTTGGAATCCGATTTTGCTGTGGGTGCCGTCACAAAAAGGCTTGTTGACCGATCCGCCACAACGGCACAGCGAAAAAGCGGCCTTGCCGGTCAAGTCGTACTTTGTGCCGTTAACATCCACTATCTCGATCGAACCTTCCGGAGCTTCCACGCGATAAGGACCGTTGGGACGAACAGTAATCTTCACAGTAGCCATGAGACCTCCTGATAGAACTGCAGTGATGCTAATCAAGATATCAGTTTTAGGGTGGCTCAAGAGTTGAACCGTCTAAATTACGCAGCGGCCAGTTTCGCGCCCACAAGGCGGTAATAGAGGCCGGAGTATTCGTCCACCATGCGTTTGGCGGTGAAGCAATCCCGGGCGCGCTGATAGGCGCGAGTGGCGTATCCGCGGCAAAGATCACGATGTTCATGCATTCGGCGGATTACATCCGCCAGGCTCTCGGCGTCATTGGATTGAAAGTAGATGGCCGCGTCGCCCCAGATTTCACGGAAACTGGGAATGTCATTCGCGATGATGGCGCAGCGTGAGAACGCAGCTTCCAGCGGCGCCATCCCAAACGCTTCGTACCGAGAAGTCGCAACGTAAATTGCGGCCCGGCTGTACAGCATGCGCAATTGCGCCGGAGTTTGCGGCCCCTTGAGCGCGACCTGCACCTGTTCAGTTTCAACCCTCACGTCCGCCCGGATCGAAAGTTGCGGAGTAGCGACCGCAGCCTCCGACCCAACGATGCACACCGGCAACGGGTGCGTGTACTGCGTGAGCAAGCCGACTTGCTTGCCCGCATCGCACATGCGTCCCACCGCCAGCACGCAATCGTCTTTGCTCACGTAAGGATTAAACGAGACCGGATTGCGCCCGTTGTAAATTACGGCATCGCGGCGGGGACGAGTGTAACAAGAGCGAATCACATCCAGCATCCACACCGAGGGCGCGATCACAACATCGGCATGCCAAACACCGCGCGTCATCGCCTCTCGATACCAGCGCATCCAACGGCTCTCTTTCGGCTCCTGGCCGTGAACTTCCTTCCACCAGCTGATCAAATCTCCGTGGGCCACGACCAGTCGCGGAGTATCCACGGGAAGATTTCCGTAACACAATTGATTGAAGTGAAGCAGATCAGGCTTGAGTTCTTTGACCAGCGTGGTGAGATATGCGGACGAGTCTTTCAGGTCTTGCTCGGCATCCTGCATCCAGTCCAGGCGAAACGCGGTCGGTCGGTATTCCAGCCCTTGCAGATTGTCCATCCAGGAAGTTTGCTCGGGGAGAGGAATATCTCCCAGGCTGACCAGTGTGACTCGCACTCCGCGGCTTACCAATCCTGTGACCAGTTCCTGTGTGTAGGTCCACACCCCGCTGAGCGTGTCGGTGGTCACAAGAACGTGCATTGGCATCTCCCGAGTATGGCGCGGTGCCGCAGCCCGCGATTATAGCCCAAGCCGGACAGTTCTATGCCGGAATTGTCGGCAGTGAGAGAAATTCCTCGGGCTGGATTCGGGGTCAAGTGCAAGATGTTGCAACTCAAGCGAAGATGAAGGGCTCGCGGATCGGCAGGATTCCTAGGCTTCGTGCGTATAAGCGGCTCAGTGCGGAGCTGCGGAGAAGAACCAGTGGTGCTCTCCAAAGCGGGAGTAAACCAGATTATTGCCATCTGTACCACAAAGCTCATCAAACCTTCCCGGTTCCCCGTAAACGCCGAGCGTTCCGCCCACCTGCAACCAGGTCGCCTCCAGGCCTGCTTTATGGAGCTGGAACAAACCCACAGTGGCCGCAGCAGAACCGTCGCGGGCCTCATGGATAAAACTCGCATACACATCGCCTGAGTCGAGCATGGCGAGTCCAGTGATGAAAGTGGGGTGAAGTCCAAAGCCCACTTCCCTTCCGTCTCGGTCGTACTGCATGAAGTGGTGCGTTTGCCTGGTCAAGTTCCATCGAGTCAGCTTGCTATTCGATGAGTCGTATTCAATCCACTCGTCGCTGGCGCCCTCGTAGATACCCAATATCGTGCCACGACATTGCATCATTAGTTCAGGAGACTCGAACCCGCCAGGAGAGGACGGCCTTGATCGGCCCGGGAATGAACTTCGCGGCAAATCCGACTCTATGATCTTGCCGTCACTTAGACGGTAGAGTCGCAACACATCGTAGGGTTCGCCGCCTTCGCGATCAAAATGAGGGGGCGCACGCAGCCACCCCATCGCCCAAACTGTCGTTCCATCACAAGTGCTGATTCTAGAGGGGGCAAACCTTTCCGTATCAACAAGTGGCGATACGTGACCGTTCCGATCTGCCAGACCGATGAAGCAATGGATTTTCCCGCCCTCATCCGCGAACGAACAGCCAGAGATCACCAGATGACCATCCGTTGTCACTGTCGCATCGCTCAAAGAAAAGCTACTGTAACCGGGAATCGTAACTTTCACGGAAGCGACGTTCTTGTCCTTGTCGTAAACATCCACGCGGGGTGTGAGAGGGTCAACGTAGACCAGGTAATCCCGCTCCCAGTAGCCGCGCCCTTCATGGAAGAATGGCTCATAAGCGGTCGTGCTGTTTGGAGCTGGCAGAGCCAGGCCCTCGGCTCCGTTGCGTGCGCCAGTACTCCGCTGCTCCGCCACAAGCGCAACCGCATACATCGAGACTAGCAACAACACAATGCGTCGGTACATGGCGATCTGCTCGGAAGCGTGCCGCAAATGCATTATTGCCGACCCGTGTTACAGATTGATGAAAACAATCATCCCAATCATGGTGTCAGCAAATATGCATGGTTGGCTCCGCCGATCGTGCCATAACCGACAATCTGTCCGGACTTGTTCAATGCATAAGCTGCATTCAGCACCCAGCCGGAGTTCTGTGGAATCAGCTTGTTCAGGTCCCTCAAGCCACCCTTCAGACTCCAAAGAAACGCGTGATTGTCGCCGCTCGTGACGGTCGAGTGCCCGACCACTTGTCCCTGATCATTGATGGCATCTGCGAAGCTGGAGGTTCCGCCCTTCAAAGTGCCGATCATGTGAATTTTTCGGGCGGCGTCCCAGTACACGGCCACCCCTTTCGGGTACTTGGCGGAGTTGGCCATCCCAACAATTACCCCCGGCACGTTGATCCAAACGGCAAAACTGTTTGTGCCTCCAGCCAGTGTCCCTAATTTCGTCCATCCTCCTGTATTGCTCCAGACAAAACCGTGAAACTTGGTTTGCTTGAAATCGAAATAGGCCACACCGACAACCTGATTGTTGTCATTGATGTAGTAGGGAAATGTGTAGACGGACTTGGGCAAGCGACCCACATTTTGAATATGGTACTTGCCGGCGCTCTTAGTCCAGAGGACGGCGTTGATGTCACCGTTGCTGACCAGCGATTCCCCGGCAATCACTCCTTTTGAGGTAATCGCGTCTGCATCGCTGTAAGCGTTCCCGCCGGGCAGAGTGCGGAGGTCAGTCATTGCGCCGCTCTTGTTCCTCACAAAGCCGTGCCCAACTCCGGTCTGAGTATTTTCGGAGAAGCCGACAACATCGCCGGCGTCGTTAAGATTAAAACCAACGCTGAGATCGTCACCGGGTAACGCGCCAAGGTCCTTCATGCCTCCGCTGCTACTCCACAGGAAAGCATGCGAAGGAGCGATAAATGCGCACAAATTGCCTTGCGACGTCGAACCGTCGGAACAGCCCGTGACCTGTCCGGTTGAGTTAATGCCAAACCCAGCGCTCCCGGTGTAGCCCGGCAACACTCCGAGATCGGTCACCTTGTAGGTCTGCGCGGCGGCAAGCGAACACGAGAACGCAACTATGAACAGCAATACAAAGAATTTCTTTCTGGGGTTCATTTCAGATTTCTCTCCGTGCGATGTTTTCTATGTGACCCGAGAGCTTCTGCTTCGGGGCCCGCGAGCTGCGGGGGAGCGCGCCGGGGGTAGCGCGCAAAGTATGCCCTCTTGTCGATAGTCTGTCAACAGCGGACTTGCCGCGTCAGTGGCCGGTACCGGAGCGAGACCCACCTATCGTCCGGACCGCAAACCTCGCAACGAATCTTGTAGCGCTGGCAGGAGTTCACGCAGCGAACTGTGAGCGAAAGGTGCCGGCGCCAAAGTCAGCACCAACATCAGCAGGCCGCAGGCTGCAACCCAGCGGCGAACTCCGGCCACTCCCGGCCACTCCGGCACCATGGGATGCCGCATCCCGCTGATCCGCAGCAGCACCGCCCAGATCAGCCACCCTGCCCAGAAATAAAGCGCCATCGGGATGAGGGCGAGAATTGTGACCCGTGAGACGATTTTGTGCGCCCGCGGAGCCAGCGAAAAAACGACGTGGCCACCGTCCAGCTGTCCACCCGGCAAAAGATTGAGCGCAGTGGCGAACATTCCCACCCAGGCCGCAACGGTCACAGGATGAAGGTAAACCGCGCCCAGCCCAGCGCCACTGGCTTTAAAGGTGCCCATCGGCAAAGCAGCCCACACCATACGAAAGATCAACGGATATCCCAGCTCAATGTCGGAGTTCGTCAGCCCCGGCGGCATTGCCTTGGCCAGCGGCAGCGAGAAGACCAACACGAGCACGGCGACCACAAATCCAGCAATCGGTCCGGCGATCCCGATATCAAACAGCGCAGCGCGCGAGCGAATAGGAGAACGGATGCGAATAAACGCACCCAGGGTTCCAATCAGCGTTGGCGCGGGAATGAAGAATGGCAGAGTGGCATGCACTCCGTAATATCGGCAGCACAGGTAATGGCCCATTTCGTGGGCCAGAAGAATCAGCATCAAGGCAGCGGCAAACGGCACACCCAGCAGCAGCCGTGAAGGCTGCGACAATGCCCAGCGCGCCGGGAAGAATGGAACTTCATCATTACTTAGCGAAAAGACGGACTGACTGCTTTGAAAATTGCCCTCCATCCGCGCCCCCACCACCAGAGTCGTGAAGACCGTGGCCAGCAGCAATACCAGGTGCAGCCAGTAACGCGGCCGTGGCGGCTGCACCACGAACACTTCCACAGGGCGGTAATAGTCTGTCGTCGAAGAGGAAGAAACTGGAGGAAGAAATTCAGGCATCAGAAATCCGGGTAGAGTTTTGTGCGCACACTCACTGGTGCGCGCATCTCGCGAGACAATACCATCCGCGTGTATTCCAATGGTACGGTACGCGACGAGCTCAGTCGATGGATTGCAATTCCTTGCCAGGCTTGAACCGCACGGCCTTGCCCGGCGGAATGGACACTTCAGCCCCGGTGCGCGGGTTGCGGCCAATACCGGTCTTGCGTGGCCGAACGTTGAATACCCCGAATCCGCGCAGCTCGATGCGGTCTCCGCGGGAAAGCGACCGCTTCATGCTTTCGAAAACAGTTTCCACGGCCAGCTCGGCCTTGGTCTTGGTGATTCCGGTCTTGTTGACCACTTCGTTGATAATGTCCAGCTTAATCACAGGCGGCTCCCTTAGGGACGGAATCGATACTGGGCACCAAGTGATTGATGCTAAGGAAGATATGGCAGATTGTCAACGGGAGCTTTGCCTACAGGCAATCCGCCGACACAATAATCAACGGATTGGTGGACGCAATGCCTTTTAACCACTGACGTCGTGGAGAACGGATCGCAGAGTGCGCCGAGCTGGTGGCGGCACACCTCTACGCTTGTGATTCGTACTCCTTGAGCTTGCGATAGAGAGTCGTTTTGCCAATTCCCAACAGCCGAGCCGCCATCAGCTTGTCGCCGTTGAGTTGTGTAATGGTATTCAGAATCGTCTTTCTCTCCATCTCGGAAATGGGAATAATCTTGGCCATGCCGTCGCCTTCGGGTATCGTGTGTCCATTGCCGCTGTGGATTGCGCTCGGCAACTCGGTTACATGAATCACCGGACCGGTGTTCATGGCACACGCGCGCTCCAGACAATTCTCCAGTTCCCGGACATTTCCCGGCCAGTCATAGGCCAGCAGCGCCTTCATGGCATTGTCGCTCACGGTACGTTCCTGCCCCAGTTCCTGCGACATTCGTTCGAGAAAGGAACTTACCAGCAGCGGGATGTCCTGGCGTCGCTCCCGCAAAGGAGGAATGCGCAGGTTGAGAACATTCAGGCGGAAGTAAAGGTCTCGCCGGAAGGTGCCCTGAGACACGGCCTGCTCCAGATCGCGGTTCGTAGCGGCCAGTATTCGGACATTGATATTGATCCGGCGCGTGCCACCCACGGGCCGGATCTCTTTTTCCTGAATCGCGCGCAGCAACTTGGCCTGGAGATCAACCGGAAGCTCTCCAATCTCGTCCAGAAAAACCGTGCCACCTTCGGCCATGGACAGCAGGCCCTCTTTTGCTTGAACAGCCCCGGTGAAGGCGCCCTTCACGTATCCGAATAGTTCACTTTCGATCAGAGTCGGCACCAGCGATCCGCAGTCCACCGGAATAATGGGCTTATCCCGCAGCGAACCGGAGTTGTGAATTGCCCGGGCCACCATCTCTTTCCCCGTCCCACTCTCTCCCAGGATCAGCACCGGATGATTGCTCTGGGCGGCCTTGCTGATCATGCGGTAGAGCCTCTCCATCTCGGGCGAGGAGCCGACAATGTTGCCGAAGCCCCGCTTCGACTTAAGTTTCTCCCGCAGAATGCGGTTCTCACTTTTCAACTTGAGATGTGCCGTCACGCGCTCCAGCAGGCGTTTGAGTTCGTCCATGGTGAAGGGCTTGGTCACGTAGTCGAATGCTCCGTTCTTCATGGCTTGCACTGCAGAATGTACAGTCGCGTAGCCGGTGACCACAACCACTTCCGCCTCGGGGCGAAGCTCTTTGATTCGGCGCAAAACCTCGAGTCCCCCCGCCCCAGGTAATTTGAGGTCCAACATCACCACGTCCACCATCTGTGAGTCGAGCACACCATATGCGTGTTCGGCCGAATCTGCAGTCAGAGCGTTGAACCCCAGCGACTGCGCCGCTTCACGGCATGCATCGCGGACGGAACGCTCATCATCCACGATCACTAGATTCAGCAAATTGGCGCTTTCAAGTTGGGGTGGAGCAAAGGCGTGGCTGGCGGCACTGGTCATATTTATTTACTCCGTTCTGATTTGCTCTTTCGCTTGGGCTGAATTCTGGAATGCTGCGTGGTGTTGTCTGAGGCCACAGACTGGACCTTGGTCAGATCCGATTGCACTGCGGCCCTTGGCAGTTGGACGACGACGCGAGTCCCTTTCCCCGGCCGACTTTCTACATGGATATTTCCACCCTGTTGGACCACGATCCGGTGCACTGTGGCCAGACCGAGTCCGTTTCCCTGCCCCGGTTGTTTCGTGGTGAAGAAAGGTTCGAACAAACGGGCGCGGGTTTCGCCGTCCATGCCGCAACCGTTGTCAGTGATCGCAACTTCAACCCAGGGACCTACCTGAGAATTGGGCCGACGGCGTCCATGAAGAGTTCCGGCTCGGTTGCAGGTGCTAATCACCACGCGGCCACCGTCCAACATGGCATCGCGGGCATTCAGCACCAGATTAATGATGATCTGCTGCACCCGCGTTGGATCCATCTCCACCAGCCCTAGGTCAGGTGCAAGTTCGGCAACCACTTCGATGTTCTCGCCGATCAGACGGGCCATCAGATCGCGAACTTCAACGATGCTTTGATTCAAGTCAAGCAGGCGAGATTCTATCGGGCGTTGTCTGGCCACCGCCAGAAGTTGGTGGATCAACCCCGCGCCCTGCCCACCCGCACTGCGAATTTCTTCTGCAAAACGCCGCAGCCTACTGTCTGCGGGTAGGCCGGTCAAAATGAGTTCACTGCACAACACCATCCCGGTGAGCAGGTTATTGAAGTCGTGAGCCACGCCTCCGACCAGGCGACCGATGGCTTCCATACGGTTCGCCTCGGGAAACTGACCCTCCATCGCCAGAGGGTCGGCGCTCGCCCCGAACCTTGCTTTCATTTGAGCAACTGCATTCAACTCGACACCTGTCAATTCCGTGTTGCTGTACAGATCACGCGTTCCCCACGCGTTTCCATTTGGTAAGTCTAGAGAAGTGAAGCCCATTACCGCTGTGACGGGTGAACAACAACTTGGTAAGTGCGGATGCGACCCAAAAAGGGAACGGGGTAGTGGGTAAACTCCTAGTCCCAGAACAGGCAAGCTGGATTAGACGGTTGCTTCTTTCCCGGAATCGAAGAATACTCTTACTGATCAACAGTACATCGTCCTGTGGAAAACTCTGGCTCGCAGGTCATTCGGTAGGGTACACCCGAAACCCTAGGCTTCACTTGCCGCTGGATTTCGCATCGTCAATGTTTGACCATAGTCTTTGACCATGGTATGATTTGTAAAGTGGAAGAAATCGCCATTTCGAAGTTCAAAGCCACCTGCCTGGCAGTTCTGGAGAGGGTACGCAAGACCGGAAAGCCCATCCTGGTGACCCGCTTCGGCGAGCCGGTCGCCGAGGTCGTTCCCCCGCCTATGCCAAGTAGGCCGGCCAACTGGATCGGATCCTTTGCTGGAAGCGCCCGGATCGTCGGAGACATCGTTTCTCCTGCCACTGACGAAGAGGATTGGGAGGTTCTGCGCGATTGAAGCTTCTACTCGATACCCATATATGGTTATGGAGTCTGACGGATCGGAAGCGTCTTACCCAGCGAGTTATTGTAGCTCTTGGAGATCCTGACAACGAACTCTGGCTCTCGCCGATCAGCATTTGGGAGTTGGTAGTTCTCTGTCAGAAGGGGCGGTTGAACCTCGACCAGGACGTGGATTCTTGGGTTGCACATAAGCTTAATGCCGTGCCGCTGCAAGAGGCACCGGTCACCTACGAAGTGGCGCGGGAAACACGACGTCTGCGGCTCCCTCATCGTGATCCGGCCGACCGATTCCTGCTGGCCACGGCCAAAGTTTTTGAACTCACTCTGGTGACCGCCGATGAGCGCCTGCTGAAGGCCCGTGAGGTGGCGGTGCTGGCGAACCGTTAACGTCGGCCAGCCACCCTTCTCACCGCACCATTCAACAGTATTCGACGCTATTAACATGTTGCAAATTCTTTCATCTTGACGAGAAGGAGCTGTACGATCAGACTCTAACCACTGCGGCACTGGGCGCGGCGCCTTCCGTTCTCCCTTCGTAGTGATGTCTGAATGTATTGAATGTCAAGGTCGAGGAGAAAGTATGAACACGAAAGTTTCTGTGGTGGTCGCAGGATTATTTGTGGCAAGTGGGTTGATTCTCCCCGCTTCGATGTCGGCTGCGCAGAAAGCAGCGCCAGCCCGGCCAGAAGTCATGACGGACATCTACCATGACACTTCCCTTCCCGTGCGTGAGTATTCGCTCGAGTTGCCGCATGGGAAACGGCCCCGCGAAATTGAACGCCCGCGGCCGCGAAGCATTTTAGTTGACGCCCGTCTGCCTGTGCGAGACACCGCCGAACAGCGGACCGAACTGGCCCCTCCGGTTTCGGCGACGGTCGGATTCAACTTCGAGGGCATTCCCAATTCAGCCAACGGTCAGTCCCTGGAGGGAATTCCTTCCGACGACAACCTCGCAACTGGAGCTACGCAGGTAGTAGAGACGATCAACACCGCTTGGCAGGTTTTTGACAAGACTACGGGTAAGTCCGTATTCGGGCCACAACAGATCAGCGCTATCTTCACCGGTATGTCGGGATTTTGCGGGCAAGGGCAGACATTCAACTGGACCGATCCCGTCGTGATGTACGACCAGATGGCGAATCGCTGGATCATCAGTCAGATTGCCGCTAAGGACGGCAACTTCCAAACTACAGATGAGTGCATTGCCGTCTCCGAGAGTTCCGATGCAACAGGCAAGTACCATCGCTATTCCTTTACCTTCGGAAACAATGTGCTCAACGACTACGACAAGCTCAGCGTCTGGCCCGACGCCTATTACGCCTCATATAATTTGTTTAGTCCCACAAACTTTATCGCTGCGGATGCCTGCGCCTACGATCGCGCTGCCATGTTGACTGGAGCGGCAACCAAAGTTGTGTGCTTCAAGAAGCCCACCGAGTTTTCCCTGCTGCCCTCGAATCTGGATGGTGCGACGGCGCCACCCACGGGTGAGCCTGCGTTTTTCGTCGATCTTTCCACCGCAACTTCCTTGCACCTGTTCCGCTTTCACGTGGACTTTACCACTCCAAAGAATTCCACGTTCAAGGGGCCCTTCAGCATTAAGGTTAAGGCCTACACTCTGGCTTGTGGATCGGGCGGGGTATGTATTCCCCAGCCGGAGACTACGCAACAGCTGGATACTCTCGGGAACCGCTTGATGTTCCGGCTGGCCTATAGGAACTTCGGCGACCATGAGACTCTGGTGGCAAGCCATTCTGTGCAGACCAGCAAAGCAGTTTCCGGCGAACGCTGGTATGAAATTCGCGACCCCAACGGTACTCCAGCGGTCTTTCAGCAAGGCACTGTCACCCACTTCAGCAATTCACTTTGGATGGGCAGTATCGCCATGGACAAGGCCGGAGACATGGCTCTCGGCTTCAGCCAATCCAATGGAACGACCCTGCATCCCTCTCTCGCCTTCACTGGGCGAGTACCGGGCGATCCACTCAACACAATGGAGAGTGTGGCCTCGATCTTCACTGGGAAGGGTTCCGCCACCGATGCTGATCGCTGGGGTGACTACAGCAGCATGGTCATTGATCCTTCGGACGACTGCACGTTCTGGTATGTGAATCAGTATGTCCCGACGACTGGTACGGCGTTCAATTTCCACACCCGGGTAGCATCGCTGAAGTTTCCTACTTGTCAGTAGCGAACTACTTCGGTAAAAGCTAAAGAGTCCACGCTGCGAAGCGTGGACTCTTTTTCTTGCGAGGCGATTGATTACTTGCTGGCGATACGGCCAGCGACCATGATGAACGAGGGTGACTCCTCCATCCGTCCCAGGAAGCGGTGCGCGCCACGTCCGGCAGCGCGGATGATGGCTGCGCTACCCTTGGGCAGCTGACTGTAGAACACCAGACCCCAAACTTGGACCTTGCTGCCATTCCGGATACCTGCGGACACGTGCATGTCGGTGCCGCGTTGTTGGTACACGTGCATGGTGTAGAAGAACGGGTTGATGACGTTCATCGAAGCGTTCGTCGCGAACACCAGGTCGAAGCTGAAGGTTCCTGGAGTAGTGCCGGCCTGATAGTTGGAGACCGTCCCAATCAACGACTGGGGTTCGAGCACCACGGTCTCCGGCAACACCGCAGCGGCGTTGCCGTTTCCGCCATGCTGCATCCCTCGCATGGATTGCAACTGCACATGTTGGCCGAGCACAAGGCTGTTGCTGTCGAAAGTCAGCGAGGCCATCCCGGTCATGTCAATTCCATGCGTGTCAACTGTAAAGTTCGGGTTCTCACTGGGGTCCATTGAAATTCCAGAACCTACCAGAGAGTTCTTCAAGCCAGATCCAGAACCATCTTGTAAAGCCAGCGTCATCGATGGGCTGTTAGGAATCAAGCCGCTGATGACGCCATCTACGACCGAACCATGCTGGTTTTCCAGGGCCTCGATGTCGGTGGCTACCAGGTTTCCGTTGGTGCCGGACTGGCCGCGCACCGCCACGATCATGCCGTTCAGGGTCGAGCGGGTCGCGCTTTGGAACTGGGCATTCTGGTCAATCTGAAAAGTCAGCGAAGTACCAGTCTGTCCGTTCTGCACCGTCATGGTGCCATTCGAACTGCTGGTTACGACGCCAACGATGCGTTGGATTCTGCCATTTTCCGGCTTCTGCACGCCGATGGTGTTTATCTGATGAGTTGCAATGCGAAACATCTGGGCGCTGTTGCCGCCTGCGTTGCTGCCCAGGACGGAAGCATTCACCACGCTGCCGGGGCTGACCTGAAGATTCAGAATGATCGGCGTACGGCTAACAGTCAGTTTGGGAGAGTAGCGGAAAGTGGTGCTGTAGCTGTTCGCCAGCGTCTTAGTCACCAGCATGCCACTCACTGGATCGAGTGAAGTTGCCTTGGCGGCCTTTGCAGTGATCGCAATCTGCGAGTACTGCCCTTGCGGCAAGTTCGACAGAGCGACCGTCTCACTATCGCCCGCCCAGTGCATGATCTCGACAGCAACCGGGCTCGAAAGCAGCTGCACCGTCGTCCCATTTGCGTTGGTCGCCACCACCGAACTCAGTTTCATCTCGAAGCAGATGACGCTGTCGGAGGGGACGCCGCCGATTCGTAATTGCACCGCGGTATTTGCAACACGCGGCTGGCGTGGGGTGGGGATCGGCTTGGGGGTGGCAGCCAGGACTCCAGAAACACTCAGGAGCAGGACTGCGATGACTGATTTCGCTTGCACGTTGAAGGTGGACGTTGTCAATTTCATAAATGCCTCGCACCCTGAGTAGTGCAGGGCGGGGGCCACTCGGAGACAAAATCGTAAATAACGATATAACGGTATTATTATCAATTAGTTACATTGATTAAATGCTGGCTATCGCTGCGGGATGGACTGTTCCTGACCGTACGAAACCCGGACGGGTGTTCAGATTCCGGACTGCCAAAAGCGGGGTAGCCGCGAAGACAAAAGCAAGGCTCGGTGGGGCCGTCTCTGGACGTTACTTGGCACCAGCCGCGCGAGCTGCAGGATCGCCGGCGGATTTCGGATCGTCCAGTTTGTTCTCATTCAATCTGGACAGCATTTCGTAGATGGTCGTGCGGCTGACCCCGAGGATTTCGGCGGCCCTGGCTTTGTTGCCACCTACGCGCTCCAGCACTCGGGCGACATGCCGGTTCTGCACTGCTTGTAGGGACAGCATGCTTTCGTCAGCCACGCTGACCGGATGTTCGGGACCATTCAACGGTGCCGGCAGATCCGCCAGATCAATGGTCATGCCTTGAGTCATCATGGCCGCGTTACCGATGACATTTTCTAGCTCGCGAATGTTTCCCGGCCAGGAATACTCTGCCATGCGCAGTTGCGCGCGGCGGGTAATGCCCTTGATCGGCTTGTTGTATTCTTTGGCGAACTTTTCCACGAAGTATTTTTGCAGCAGAGGTAAGTCTTCCTTCCGATCCACCAGGCGGGGCAACGAAATTTCCACCATAGACAGCCGGTAGTACAGATCATCGCGAAACTCTCCCTCCGCCACCATCGAACGGAGTTGGCGATTGGTGGCTCCGATGACCCGAACATCCACCGCACGAGGCACTGGAGACCCGACTCGCTGCACCTCTCGCTGCTGCAAAACCCGCAAGAGTTTGGCTTGTCCGGGTGGAGACAGCTCGCCGATTTCATCGAGGAAAACCGTGCCGCCGTTGGCTTGCTCAAAGATTCCCGTCTTGTCTGTATTGGCTCCGGTGAATGCTCCTCGCACATACCCGAAGAGTTCGCTCTCCAGCAGGGTTTCGACGAGGGCCGAGCAGTTGCACACCACAAATGGAGCGGAGGCGCGGGGACTCAAGTGATGCAGGGCGCGGGCCACCAGTTCCTTTCCGGTCCCGGTCGGTCCGGTAACCAGGACAGTCTGGTAGTGGGCCGCGACGCGGCGGACTTTGGCGAAGGTTTCCAGGATCAGCGGACTACGCCCGATCATGCCTTCAAATTGAAATGTATCCACCAGCGCGCGATCCAGTTGCAGGGCCCGCTGCCGGTTGTCTGCATCGTTCATCAGCGAACTGATCCGGCCGCGAAGCTTCTGCAATTCCAGCGGCTTAGTCAGGTAGTCGCAGGCGCCCTTCTGAATTGCCTCCACCGCTGATTCCGTCGAGTAGTGTCCCGTCATCAGGATGACGTCCGTTCCGGGATCAGCCGCAACAATTTTCTCCAGCAACTCCATGCCGCTCACGTTGGGCATGAGGAGATCAAGAAGCACGATTTGCGGGCGCGTCTGCAGGAAAAGCTCGAAGCCGGCCAAAGGATCGCTGGCCGTGAAGATCTCCAGCCCCTCCTGTTCCAGGGCCGCAGCAATCACCTCGAGGTTTGCCGGAGTATCGTCAATCGCAAGCAGTTTGAGAGCGTTTTTCTTGGTACTCATTTGACGCGGCCCTCGTTGCGATTCCACTCGGTCAGCGAGAGGAAATCGCAGCCTTAGGTGGAACCTAAATTTTTCGACCTCACTCTTTTTGCTTAAGGGGTGGTGCGCCGGTCAGATTGCGGAACTTTTCCACGACCGACGGGGGCAAACTCTCTTCCAGTTTGCGTGAAAGCCACGCCTCCAGGTCCGGCTTTAGTTGTGAAGAGAGCGACACAAACTGCAAGCCCAGAAAATGCTCCTTACACCAGCAAACTGCCGCCTCCGTTACAAAACGGGAGCTATGACCGGGTAGAGTAAATTGCACCTGCAGTTGGACACCGGCCTTAATGGACACTGCGGTTGTGATGGCAATCCCACCCTGGCTGATATTCACAATCAGGGCCTCAGTCTCGGGAAGACCAGCCCCAGTTCCGACTCCCCGAATAGAAGCCGGCACTTCCACCGGGCAGCGGAAATAGCGTCGCCGCTCGCGCACGATCAGTCCATACGCAACCCTCAGAGTGCGATCAACCAGACTAGGGGAAAGCGGCCGCTTGAGCACAAAGCTGCAACCGTCGCGAAACGCGCTCGCGGTTTCCTCGTCGCTACTGCTGATGGCGAAGAGTACCGCGGTCCGATTGGAACGGGAGGCACGGACCTTTTCCACCGCCATTTTTGCTTGAGGTCCCAGGTTCAAATCCACTACCACAGCTTCGAATTTCGTCCGGTTCAACAATCCCAAAGCCTGGTTAACGTCGGAGCACACCTCGGCCGACATGGCTAAGTCCAGCATCGACTCGGTGAGCTGTTTAACCACCGACGCATCGTCGGACACCAGCAGCACGTTTGCTATAGCTTCGGAAGGCAATAGCGCGGGTGCAGCTGCGTTTGCATTGCTCATGCCAGGTCCCCCCCTGTTTTATGGTTCGAACTGCCAACTGCCGCGTCCCCCGTCAATCGGAAAATTGTGTTACTTTGCGGTGCTCGCCAGCACGTCCCTTACCGCCTCCAGCAACTCAGCAGAATCGTTTGCCAGGATTTTTTCTGTCTTCTCGAAAAATGCTGCAGCGCCTTCTACCATCAGTCTTTCCCGATTGGCCGGCGAAAGCCCGCTTAGTACAATCACCGGGACATTCATGGTACGGGCGTCGCTCTTGAGGCCACGCAATACGTCGAGGCCTGTCACTTTGGGCAGCATCATGTCGAGCAGGATGAGATCGGGCGGTGATTCCTGGGCCAAGCGCAAAGCCTCTTCTCCGTCCACGGCCGCCACTACCTCATAGCCTGCTCTGGTCAGAGCACGGGTTCCGGCGATTCTGAGCATTTTGCCGTCCTCAACAAGCAGTATCTTGGTCATTCCCGCGCCTCCAACCATCTCCCACCCGCCGCCAGGGCCAAGTGGCTGAACTGAGACCCGCTTGGGATGCAGCACCCGCCGAGAAGGTGGCTCATGCGGACCTTCGCTCTGATTCATGGGTGTTTGAGTCTGCCGTGAAACGCGATCTGCCCGCGTGTACACCCGGGGCAACCGGTTGTAACTCAGCTTTGAGCTTTCTGACTTGACGCAGGGAAACTATGGCGGTCATCAGTGCACCCGCGCCGCAGCCGGCCAACCAGACTCCGAAGATAAGCCACCCAGTCATTCCGCAGACCCTCATTGCAACGGAATTTGCGCCGTGCGAAAGGTCGCGTCCTATGAAGGGCCGTCGAAGTGGGACTTTCTAGATCACTTACCCGCTTCGAGGCGGATCAAAGTCGCATCTTCTACTCAACAATCTACGCCAACACAATGTTATGTCAATGTCAATCTGTCAGCTCGCGGCGCCCAAAGGACGCGCGACCGTTGGAGACACTTACCCCTCATCCTTCCACAGTTTCCTAAATTGGGAATATAGAACGGGCCCTTGACTGACGGTCAGAAATGTTCATTCTGTTACGAAAACAGAACATGGCGAAAAACACTGGTGTTTTGGCGGGTATCGGCGACCAATGGCGAGACCGGATTTCAATGGAACGTCGATTTGATTTACGAAAACAGAACAGGAAGGAAAGTATCTCTTGCTTGCATCACTCAGCTACACCAAAAACAAAACGGAGAAGCGGGTGGGCCGCTCCTCCGTTACTCGCAATTACTTAGTTGGTGCGACGCGTCGTCACTTTGACCGAGGCGCTGCGGTTCCCGCTGTCAGGTTGGATAATTACACCGTCAAACGGTGTGGCCGCCAGGAAGCGTCCATGCACCAGGCTGATGTGGCGTAAGGGGTATCCCGAATCGGGGCCACGAGTCCAGGTGTGGCCGGCGTCTTCGCTCTCAAAAACTACGCCAGTCTCGGTGCTGGTGGCCAGCAGACGTTTGCCGGAGTCGTCGTAGCTGATCGAGCTGATGTTCTTGTCAGGGAGCCCGTTCTGCATGTGCTCCCAGCCAGCGCCTGCGTTGGGACTGCGGAACGCCCCTTCACGCGAGGCAATCAGTATCTCGCCATCCGCAGTCACGTTGATCCCGCGAATACCGGTAACGTAGGACGACAAGCTGGAATCCTTCCAGGTTGCGCCTCTGTCCTTAGAAACCAGAACATCGCTGCGAGTGGCCAGTGCGATCAATCCATCATTGGCCTGCACCGCCACGAAGTCTTGCTTGCCCATGACCGGGCCGCCAGTCCAGCTCTTACCCTGGTTGGAACTGGTATAGAAGCCAGCCGAGGTGGCTGCCATCCAGGTATCCGGTGTGATCTCGATTTCGTTCACCCGCGCGGTCAGGATGGAGCGAGCTTCAGTCTTAACTGCTTTGCTTCCCTTCTTTGCAGGATGCGAGGCAGCCGTACGGTTGATGATGTTGTTGATCGGGCTCCAGTCGCTGGCATTGCGTGCCAGGATGAACATGCCCCGGTTGGTGCCCGCTACCAGGTCGCCGTTGCTGGCCTGTTGCAGGGTGAACACGTCGCGGCCGTCCAGGCCTTTGCTCTTCTGGATCCAGTGTTGGCTGGCATCGTGTGACACAAATACACCGCCCTGCTCGCGATCATTGACTACGCCAACATAGATAGCGCTGGCGTCGTTCTTGTCTGCGATCACTGCGGTTACGTAGCGGTGAGTGTAGCCGTGGTTGGAAGCCAGGAAGCTCTGCGCCCCGTCATCGCTGGCCAGAACGCCGGCGCGGTCCGTGGCCAGCAGCACGCGCTGCGAGTTCCGCGGATCCACCATAACGTCGTTGACCACCACGTCCGGATTGCTGACGCGTTTCCAAGTCTTGCCTTCGTCCATCGTCTTCCACAAGCCCTCGGTGGTCCCGGCATACACAATCGCGGGATTGCTTGGGTCCTGTTTCAGCACCCGCGTACGGCGCGCTGAGAACGGAATGCCTTGAATCTTCTGGAAAGAATCGCCCGCAGTCTGGCTCTTGTAAATGCCGGAGCAGGCGCTGGCGAACACAACCGAAGGATTCGCGGAATCTACAATGATCGAAAACACATCGGAATCCTCGATCATGCCTTTGTTGATGTGACGCCAGGTAGCGCCGCCATCGGCGGTCTTCCACGCCAGATGCCAGGTCCCGGCATAAACGACGTTCGCATCCTTGGGGTCAAGTGCGATGGATTCAATGTTGTGAATTTCCTGGTTGGAAGAAGAAATCCGTTGCCAGTCTTTGCCGCCGTCAGTGCTGCGGAAAACTCCATCGAGGGCGCCCGCAACCATCACCTTGGAATCTGACGAGGAAATGGCCATGGCGCGGATAGACTTGCCGTGCATCGCCGGAATCGTTTCCCAGTTCTTGCCGCTATCGTGCGAGAAGAACATGTCGCCGGACTGCTGGTTTTCCACGCTCCAGGCCGCGGCAAACATCTTGCTGGGGCTCTGCGGATCGATTACCAGGTGGTCAATGACATAGTCTTCGCCGCTGCCCAAGTGGGCAAATCGCGACCAGCTGTGGCCGCCGTCAGTCGAAGAGAACAGGGTCCCGGTGCTGGTGCCGAGAAAGATGTGGTCTGCGTTCTGTGGGTCGTAGGCCAGGCTGCGAACATCGCCCCCATCCGGCCCCACAGCGGTCCATTGTTGTGCCCAGGCAGCGCTGGCGACACACAGCGTAAGTAGCACAAACAAAAGAGACTTGCAGCTTACAAGATGTTTTGGTTCAGAAATCATAAAGCGCTTTTCCCCCAAGGGAAGGAAATCCTTCCGGGGGCAAGATTGACAGGGTATCACGGTGTTGTTCAAGTTACCGAAGGGATTGGGCGCTCGGCGAGGGTGGAAGTTAACAGTACGAACCACAGTGTGGAGAAGACATTCCTGTCCGCCGCTGTGGATTTTGACGCTCAAAAGAACCGGGACGTTAGCCGACGCCGTACAGCTTCAGCGGCAGGACTGCGGCGTAGCGGGGAAAGTCACGGTCGGTGGTGAAGATCTGCCAGTGGCGGCGAAGGGCGGTGGCGCAGATTAGAAAGTCGATGGCCGATCCGGCTATGCCTCGGGCGCGGCATTGGTTGTTGAGGTGGGCGGCTTCTTCGTAATCGGCGACATCGAGGGGAACCTGCTCAAAGGCTCGGAGTTGGTCACGCAGCTTCTTAAAGACAGCTTCTTCGCGTATGCCAGAAAGCAATTCCTGACGGACTGGGCCGACCAGCTGCGCGCGTCCATCCTGGATGAGTTCCCGTAACGCGGTGGTCAGGCGCTGCTCGCAGGGGTTCAAGTCGGCATCTCTGCGACGGAGGGCGAGCGACCAGATGGGTGTGTCCACCAAAACCAGCATGGTCAGGAGCGCTTTCTGCCGCGCTCCGTTTTGTAGTCGTACTTGGGATCGAAATCAACGGAGCCGAATGCCTTGAGGATGCGAAGCTGCTTGCGGCGTCGCACATATTCCGCGAGGGCGGCGGTGACTGCGTCTTTCTTAGTCTTGTGGCCGCCGGCCCGACGGGCTTCCTCAATCAGGCTGTCGTCGAGAGCGAGATTGGTTGCCATGTGTGGATTATTACACATTATCATGTGTAAAGAAAGTGCTCTTTGTTCGTCCTACACCATTCCTGGCTTTGATTGGGGAGCTGACGAGGAGTCTGAGGGCAGGCAGACTCCTCAAGTAACCTTGACTTCCAATTTCCATTTACCGATAATTAATTTTGTAGCTGGACAGGTTACACCCCGGGCTGACAACGGCCCGGGGTTTTGTTTTTGGGAAGCGCCACCGTTAAAGCTTCTGCCCTTTCGCCACTTGTCCTGACAGCAGGAATGTCTTGGGGTACTTGCCTTCGCCGCAAAGCTTGAATGAGCCAAATTCCTTGTACCATGGCCCGTCAGGAACATCGGGCTTGGATTCCATCCAAACTCGCAACTGATTGAGGTCTTCGAGGCCAACGTTGCGGTCGTGCATGCGCTCGACCAGGTGGTCACGAATGGCGGCAGGGAGCCGGGACCAAGTCTCGATCTTCATTCGGCCAACCCATATTCGGTCAACCCGGGCATTTATTCACCAAACACGAAGCGGCCCAACTGGTCTCCCAACTGCTTGACCTGTTCCGGATCGCTGGCGGCGCGAAAGCGTTCCGCCAACTGGAAAAATGCTTTCTCTTTTTGCTGTTGGGCTTCGATTCCCTGCTCGATGAGTTCCACCAGCACGCGATTGTCGCTGAGATCGCGCTGCCGGGCCAGGGACTCGACCTGTCTTGCAATCTTGGGCGGCAGGGTCACACTTCGCCGGACATTCCTTGCGCGAGCTGGTTTTGCCGGAGTTCTTTTGGCCATCGCCATGGTAGCACCAATATACACCATTATGGTGCAATACGCCCACGCAATCCCCAGCACGAAACGCGAACGGCC
>Ga0206950_1070_pt1 | contig 24928 bp, 17 predicted proteins | sample Alteio_BWOrgHeat_41_FD_152954 | JGI IMG/M metagenome (GOLD analysis project Ga0206950, IMG submission 152954) | Enriched cells from forest soil in Barre Woods Harvard Forest LTER site, Petersham, Massachusetts, United States -... | ecosystem: Environmental > Terrestrial > Soil > Temperate forest >... | reverse complement strand
TTTGTAATTGTCCAGAGCCCGATTGAAGTCATCTGGCTTATTATCGCGATAGGCTGTCATCATGGCGGCATAATCGCCCACAGCCGGATGAATCGCGCCGCTGCGGGCGGAGTCGAGCAAAGAGTTCCCGGCATTTAGCCACTGGTCCTTGTCGGCGGTAGGCGTCAGAGGGGGGACGACGAGCGGATAGCCGAATTTGGCCATCAACTGGAAATCCTGGAGCGGCTGGGCCATTCGCTCGATGGCTTGTCGGTCAAACTCCTTTCCGCTTTCACTGGCGCGCGCCGCGGCTTGCGCCGGCGAGAGATCCTGGATGAAATCGGCAAGCTCCTTCGAAAAGTCGTCCGCGCCTTCGGGCTGTAAAGTCACCTTCAGGCGCTGATAGAGCATGACGGCGTTGCCCAATTTGGTCACCTGCTTTTGAAATGCGGTCTGGTCTTCGGACTTGATGTCACTGGCGCGTTGGCTCTGGTCGGCGATGACCTTCAAAACCGGTTTGAGCTGCTCGAAGGTATAGTAGCGCAGGCCGGACTTGGAGACGCCCTGGTCCTCAAGTTTCAATTCGCCCAGCAGTTCGGAATGCGTGATCAGGAAAATCGGGCGAGTGTCGGCAACCTCGGGCCGCGCCATGACTTCCAGAATCCACTCGGTGGACTTCAGTTTCTTGGGGTGATGCCAGAATTTCCAGGATGGAACTTCCTCCAGGGGCAGGTCGCCGGTGCTGCGAATTTGGAGCAAGGAATTGCGCGCGACCGAATCCATCGGCTGAATACGACCATTCAGGAGCACCGGCAGCCGGCCGAAGTCGCGGACGTGGAACTCACCGTCTTTCTTCGGCATTATCACCGCGATGATCTCCATGCCAAAGAGCGCAATGAAGAACCAGGGCAATAGCCTTAGGGGTCTTTTCATGCTGTCCTCCGCTTGAAGCTAAAGCCGAACAAGTGTGTCATAAATTGGACTACCAGTCCGACCCCAACCAGGACGCATGAGAAGTAGGGGGTTAGCCAACTGGGGTTATGGACCACCTGCAAAATGGTGCCGTGGTCGTCGCGGTCAAAGCTCGCCTGGTATAAGGTTTCGCCGGCATAACGCAACGGGTTGTTCATGTAGATTTTCACCTCACGATTTTCCCCGGTGTCGGGACGTTGCAACTGGACGCGGCTGGAAAAATTCTTGGGGATATCGGTGCCGGCGTAGAGGTCGTGGCGAAACTCCATGAGACGGATCGTAAAGGCGCTGTAGTAGCGCCTGGGCCGCAGTTCGAGTTTGTAAGTACGATTGTTATAGGTGAACCGTTGCGGTTTTTCAATGTACTCGGACACCAGCCAGGTTCCCAGCGAGCGGTCCGGCGCCTGTATTTCCACCACTGCGCTCGGCACGTCGCGCCGGTCCATTTCTGTGATCCGCGGCAATTCTTTGACCGTAGCCAAGGGACCGATTCCTTCCGTGGCAGGCGGCGGTGCGGTTGAGCCGGTCGGACGGTCCTCGACCACTGAATTGGCATAAAACTGCTTTACGCGGACCACGAAAGGCAAATCGCTTTGGTGGATATCTTTCTTGCGCATCAGCAGACCTTGGGGAATGGCCACGACTTTGTCGGTGTCCGCGTCGGTCGTGTCGATCACGGCCAACTCGGCCTGTCGGTCGGCTTCCGAATAGTTTTTGGCCTCCCCTTCGCGCAGGTGCAGTGTGCTCTCGCGCGAGAGAAGATCGGTGCCCAGTTGACCGAGCAGAAGAAGGATGAGTCCAAAGTGAACCATCCAGATACCCACCTTGGTGCGCGTGAGCTTAAAACGCATAATATGCGACGCTACCAGGTTAATCAGCAGCACGCCGCCTACCAGATAGCCGCCTGGCAAAACGGGTATCTTCCATGTGGCGGTCTTGGGGCCCCAAAACACCAGGAAACTACGGAAGAACTCATTTTGGGCCTTGTAAAGACCCATATCGACCTGCGCCAGCGTGCCCAGGAAGACCAGCAGAATCGACAGCCCCAGGCAAACCACAGTCAGGCGCAGGGAGGTGAAGAACTTAATGAGGGGATCAAAAACCATGTTAATACTTGGCTGTCTGCACGAACTTGGTGAAAGCGTCTTTTTGGCTTTCGACGACCTGCGCATTGCCCATCAATTTGTAAAACCAGGTCCGGCCGCCCTGCGGCACGATGACCCCCAGCAACCTTGCATCCTGGCCCGTGCGCGCGTCCCGGCCGCTCAGGTCGACCAGCGAGGCCTTCCCGCCTGAAGTATCGAGCGGGGTGGCCGCCTGCGTCAACTCACTGTCTGACAACGGACCCAAGCCAAGCTGGCCACGCCAGCGCTTGATATTGCCGGCTAAGCCACCACCGTCGCCGCCTGACATGCTGATATTCACGGCGGCCTGTCCATTGCCAGGGCCCGAAACCATAAACTTCGCGACCAGGAATTGGCCTGCGGCAACCTCCTGCCAACCGGCAGGAACCTGCCAGTTGGGTTTGCCTTCGGCTGGGGCGGAGGCGTCCGCGCCTGCGCCCGCTGACATGAGCGGCATTGCTCCGTCGCCAATCGGAGGGTGTGAAGGAGGCAAACCACCCACTTCCGTGCCGGCTGACGCAAAGCTCACCGACTTAAGAAACTCGATAAAGGCAGGCTTTTGCTGCGCGACCAGAGCATCGTCGCCCGTCATCTTAAAGAACCAGGCAATGTTATTTTGCCGGGACACGGCCGCCAGGATTCGGGTCTTCTCTCCCGAACCAGGGTTTTCGCCAGCCTGTTCATAAAGCTGGCCGGGTTCGCCAGCCACTGTGACGGGTTGTGCCAACTTCGAAAGCTCCTCCTCTCGAACAGCGCCCAAGCCGACCGAGGAACGCCACCGATTTACATTCTCCAAGTCCCGCCCCATCAAGCCTGGCAATGGCACAACCCCCACTTCGGCCTGCTTGCCGTCCTTGCCGTTAATCCGAAATGAAGCCACCCTCATTTGGCCTGGGGGCGCTTCCTGCCAACTCGGAGGCAGGGTATATTTAATAGCCGGAGGCGCGGATTCGCCCGTTTCCGGGTGGCCTGCGGGCATAGCCCCGGACGCCTGGTCTTGTGCGGGGGCCGCTGCTTTTGCGTCATCCTTGGAGACGCGGTAAACCTGGACGTCATTGCGGCCGCAGCCCGCCAGCCCAATCGCCAAAAGGCCAATGCCACACGTCCACATCGGGAGCGTCACGAATGTCCGAACCCTAGAATTCACTATTGTTTTGTACCTTTTTTGCTGCTGAAACGCAAGTGATGTCCAGCCTTTGGTAAGTCTTGGCCAAAAAAGGATAAGTCGCTCGGCTCGGCCGGAAGGTTCAAAAAGTTTCCTTGCGCCTCTCATTAACACCGCGGCTTTAGCCCGGTGCGACGACGCGCTTTCAATCGGGCAACTGTTTCAACAGTTTGCTTCCCAGGGAGAAGCCGTTGAAAACGGCTCACTTGTCCCAACTCGCTTTTCACCGGGCTAAAGCCGCGGTGGCAAGGGAATAACAAGCCATCTCCTGGGCGTTTCGCAGGTAGATTCGATCGCCGATAACCACAGGGTGGTTCCAGGTTTTGCCCAGAAGTGCCTGGAAGCGGGCAAGTTCGCGATGAGCAGCCGGATCCGCCGCCAGCAGAACCAGCTCACCGGTCTCGGAGGAAACCAGGAGCAAGCCCTGGTCGCGCAAAAGCATCACCTCGCCGCGGCCATAACGTCCTTCTTTCCAAGTCCGTTTGCCATCTGCCAGATTGAGGCAACAAAAGATACCGATATCAAATCCATAAGCGTAACCGTTATGAACCACAAAATCCGGGAACTCAGGTTTGAGGTCCTTCGAATCCCACTGGATGGCCGCCTTCCACTGGTCTCCTTGCCTCGAAATCTCGACCAGGGAACTGCCCATGCCGTCCAAAACACCCACCAGCAGCTTGTTGCCTTCCACTAAATGAGCCTGGCCGCAGCGCGGCGCTCCTTTCATGGCGATACCCGCTTCCCAAAGGCGTTTGCCCGTCGCCACATCGACTCCCATCAAGCCTTCGTCATGCAAGATCAGGCATTGGGCGACGCCATCAATCGTCGTGAGTTGCGGAGAGCTGTAGGTGCTTTGTCCGCCGGGGGCAGTCCAAACCAAATCGCCCGATTGGCTACGGTATGCCAACAGCGCCTTGCCCGCCTCGCCTCCCGCGTAAACAATCACCAAATCATCGAGTACCAGGGGTGAACTGGAGAAGGCCCACATGGGCACTTTCGCGCCCGAATCCTGCTTGAGATCGCGCCTCCATACGAGCTGGCCGGTGCCGGCCTCCAGGCAATTCAGCAGCCCCGTTCCGCCTACGGTGTAGAGACGGCCGTTGGCAAACGTCGGCGTGGCGCGTGGTCCCGGCCCGGATACGGATTCCTCGAAACGCGTCGAGTCGTTGTGGAGCCAAACCTGTTCTCCGGTGGTTGAGTCGTAACAAACCACGACTTCCTGCTCGCCGCGCTGTTCCTGGGTGTAGAGATGGTTTCCCACGACCAGGATCGAAGACCATGCCGGCCCCACGTCATGCTTCCAAATCAGTGACGGAGGATGAGTTGACCAATTGGTTGTGATGTCGCTGCCGATAATGACCCCATCGCGATTTGGCCCGCGAAAAGCGATCCAGTCGCTTCCAAGAGGAGCCGCAGGAATGGACTTGGACGCGGCAGATGGTTTGAAACCCATCGCCCCGCCACGGGATTCGGCAAGGAATTGCTCCTCGGTTGTTGGCGTCCACCGCCAATGAGTTTTTATGTTCAGCCTGGCATCCGCCCCATCAAGACGGATCAGCAGGAAATAACTCCAAACCAAAGTCACCACGATGGCAAACCCGGTTTTTTCCCAGGAGATTTTGGCCCACTTCGCGAGGAACAACCAGGCCACAATGGCAGTGGCGACGAGCGGCAGGCCGGACATCCACAAGGTGAAGAAGTTGACGGAGCGATGGGAGAACTTTCCCACCAGCCACGCCTCGAGGATCACCAGGGCGAACCCGGCGCATTTCTCCCACAACCGCAGGCCGCGGTTAAGCCACCACCATCCAAAAAATAACAGCGTGACGACCAGTGCAGAGGCCATGCCGTACAGGAACCCGAAGAAGTAAGGCTTGTTAAAAGCCCCCACGACAAAGAAAGCGCCCCAAAAGATCAGGAGGCATATCGATGGAAAACGCAGCCTGAGACGAGGAGCGCCGGCCGGGACCGGTTCAGAAACGGGACGATCGAGAGTTTCTAGTTCGTTCATAGATTGTTCGCGGTTGTGGTTCCCGCAGCCCTGGCGGGCATGCAAGTGGTAAAAAAATGAGCGGCGTTTTTTCGCAGCATGGCCGGATTCCACGTCAGCTTGCCGCTGCTGACGTCGCCGATGATTTGCTTGACCCACTGCAGCTCCGCCCTGCGCAAAGCCATGGCATACTCCACCTCGATAAGGTTTAAACGACCGATGCGGGAGCTCATCATCGCCAGCACACGCCGGTAATTCTCGATCTCGGCGGCCAGGTGGCTCACTCGTTTGCGAAGCTGCTGGCACACTTCCCGCGGAGCGAGTGCCGGCAGGAAACTCAACGCAGCGTAAAACCAGGTGGAATCCGTGGAGGGCTGTTCTAAAAGCTCTTTAAGCCAACGAAGCGCTTCCTCCTCACCTCGGGACGTGATTCGATAGATGGTGCGCTGGGGCCGACGGCCCGTGCGCGTGGTCTGCTCCACCTCGATGAGCCCCGCCTGGAGCAGCCGTTCGATCGAGTTGTACAACGACCCGGGATTCAACTGCAGGAAATCATCCTTGTGCGTGATGCGAATAATGGATTGCAACTCGTACGGATGCATCGGCCGGAGGCGCAAAAACACCAGCACGGTCAACGACCAGAGATTTTTCCAACCGATGGATTTGCGGCCCATATGCTTTTAATAAATCATTTTATATTAAATATACAAAAAGGCAAATCTTTTATTGGTGAATTTTCCGAGCAAATCGTTGCAGCTTGAGAAGAAATCCAGCGCCCATATTTTGAACCGCGAATGACGCGGATTTCGCGGATAGCAAAAGAAATCCCGCGTGATCCGTAGCGCAGACCTCCGGTCTGCCGTATCGCCGACTTCTAGTCGGCAGGCGTAGCGGAGCGTTGGGACGTGGGAACTTGCCCTGCGCCCAGCAGACTGGAAGTCTGCGATACAGCAGACCAGAGGTCTGCGCTACTTAGCGGTCGCTCTTGAGTTCCAAATCGTCGGGTTTGACGCCTTTGGCGAATTTGCCGAATCCGAACCAGAGCGGTTTGTATTCGCCCACGTAGGCAACGTCCGCCTTGGCGGGGATTTTGTCGGCCATCCCGGTGGCCCAGTAGGCGGCGTTGACGATCAGACGGCGAAGGTCTTCGTTCTCCAGATCGACTGCGGCGCCCATGGTTGTCGTGAGAATTTTTGATCCTTGGTACGTGCGCAGCCAAACCACCGGCATAAGCGGATTGTTTTTTGGGCCATCGACCGGCGAATCAGTCGGCCGCATGCCTTTCAGGACTTCGCCCAAAACCAGGACCGTGGCGTCGGAGGGCAAGTGCGCGACTGTATAGACATCGGTCGGCGCCCAGAGATCTGCGACACCACGCAGAATGGGGTGATCCTTGTGCGGCGGATTGATGACACCGGCGGTGCTCTCTTTGCCGTGGGACCCGTGATGGTCGACCCAGGTCTCTCCGAGAACCTGTTGTCCGAAACCGCCCGGCCACTCCTTGCTTCGCCAATCGTATTTCGCGTACGGGCTTTGCTTGTCATGATCGTAGGCAAAGGCATGCGTGCTGGTGCGCAAGGCAATGATCGGTTTGCCGCGGTTAAGGTAATCGACAAAATGTTTCATTTGCTCGTCCGGAAGTTCGCGGAATCGCAAGGCCATCACACAAAGGTCCGCCGAATCGAGCGCCGACATCCCGGGAATGTTGGTCAGGGTTACCGGGTCGATTGTCCCATCGGCGGGGTTAATCGGAAACAGGACCGTGCACTTGAAACCGTGGCGCACGGCCAGAATCTTCGCCAGCATCGGGAGGCTTTGTTCTGAGCGATACTCTTCGTCGCCGCTCAGGAAAACGATGTGCTTCCCCTGCCCTGGCCCCGACTTGCCCTCATAAACGACCCATTCGGCAGACCGGCCGCACACGCAGGAGGCGAGTGAGGCAAGCGCCGACCAAACCGCAATATTGCGAAAATAATTCATACTCGGGTCGATCAATATCCCCCCTTTCAACGGCGCACAATGCAAAAGCCTCGGAAGCGCGAGAGGGTCGGCAGGGCTTCAACTTTAGCGGTAACGATTGAGCTTTGCCCAAACGTGGGGGGTTGGGCTGATTCGATGGGTCGATGGGACCTTTGGGGAAGCCCTCGCCGGCGGGAGGGCGGCATTCGCAGGGACGGGCTTGGCCCGTTTCTTGCGATATTGCCCAGCGCACGTTGTCATGCAACCAGAAACACATAATACCTCCTCGACCGGTGCCGGCCTGATAGTCCTGCTTGATGGTCAGCCGGTGGTTCTCCCCGCTCAACGACGTTCCCTGGCGGCTATTCGTTGCTACCTCGAAACTCTGGCCATGGAGCAGCAGCGGCTGCTTTTTTCATTCCGCGTGGATGGCACGCGCGTCAATCTTTCGGCCATGTTGCCGACCCAGGCCCGTTTCGACAAAGTCGAGGCCGAAACCATCGACCTGGCCCAAGTGCCCCTCCAGTTGATCCGGACGGCCATGACCCAGACGGCTGAGGCTCGGGAAAAGGTTGTGTCGACAATCACGCTAGTCCTGATTAATGACAACACCTGGGCCCGCGAGCACTGGTGGAATCTGGTGCGGTTGCTCAAGCAGCCGTTTATGACGCTTAGCTTGATGCCGGAAAGCTCCTATTCATCGAACAGCGGCGGGCCCTCATTAATGCAGCTTCGCCGCTGGCAACTGCAGCAGCTCGCGTCCATTCTCAAGGACGTGGATAAAGCCTGCTGGTCGGACGATTCGGCCGCCTTGTCTGACGCGCTGGAATATCGTGTCCTGCCCTGGCTTCAGGGCCTTCAAAGCTCGCTCGAACTGTGGCACGAAACCCTTGCGGCACGCCACGAGTGCACGCCGACAGGCGCCGCCGGACTCATCTCAAAAACCTAATTCTTCCTCAACAACTTCACCACGGCCTTTGCCTCGGTTTGAGACAAGCGCCATCCAATTCCTGTACAGAAATGAGTCAGCGATGGATGGTGGCGTTCTGGGCCATCCACGAAACGTCAACCCAGGAATCGTCTGCCGAGGTGTTCAACTGCAGATTGTTGTTGTAATGAACCGGCGCTTTGATTTTCGAACCGATCCACTTATGGATTTCGGAATGACCATCGCAAAAGGAAAAACCGCAGGCGCCGTTGTGATAGCTCGCGGGGAAGTCGATAATGCGAGCACTGCCCTTGTTGTACGCCCCGTCGGATTGCGTTGCGAACGCTGCGTCATTGATGCTGTCCGGATGCTCGTCCACCAGGAGAAAGGTTTTGACCGGAACATCAATGATTGAGGCTTTATCATAGGTTCGCCAGTTGGCCGAAGTTAACCAATCGCCGTTGCCGAAGACCTGGCTCATCGAGTTGCTGCGCACACGGGGCAATTTTCGTTGCCCGACTTGCACCATCGCCATGTCCGCGGGGCATTTGAAAATAGAGGCACTTTTGCCCGTGTACGGCCAGAGTGGGCTGACGGTGATGTCCTGGTTGATATCCCAGTTGACCGGATTACTGGAAAAGTCGAGCCAACCGCTGATCCAGTTTGGCCGTCCGTTGGGCATGCCATCCTGGCATCCGAGGAGCTTATCGTTGCTATCATCGCTGTAGAGTCGCCAAGCCAGGGTCAATTGCTTGGTGTTGTTCATGCACATGATGCCTTGGCCCTTGCTTTTTGTTTTGGCCAGGGTCGGCAAAAGCATGGCCGCCAAGATGGCAATAATTGCGATGACGACCAGAAGTTCAATGAGTGTGAATCCTTTGCGGGCGGTTACGCCGGTATGCCGGAGGCTCCCGGTCCTGCCAGGAGCGGCGATCCTGTTTGAGTTCATAAACGATAGGGTTGAGTTTGGGACAGGCCAACGACTCAGGCGCGCCGGGAGCGTCACGCGCGCTCGGACAAGGGTCAATCGCCGGCGCTTAGGAGTCAGGCTTATACTTTCTTTTAGTCGTTCTGCAACAAAAGTCAAGTCTCAATATAAACCTGAAAAACCTGCGGAAAAAAGAGTTCAGGACCATCGGCGAGCCGTTATTGCTGTCAGAGCAGGAGGCCGAGAAATGGAAGCCGATCGATTGGCGGAATTGGGCCGACCATCTATCGCCGGCGCCCGAACAAAGCAATGCGTTCGACCAATGGCAAAAAGTTCCTGCTTGATTGGTCTAAAAAGAGTGTCCGTCAAACCCCTGGGCGCGCGTGAGAAAGGCGAGCAATCAATCTTAGGCTCGGCATCCTCGAGCGATTGCGTAGTTCCGGCGAGCGTCTGTCAGTTGACTGTCATCGCCGCCTACTGCGAATGCGCTCCACAGCGCATCGCTCAAATCGAGAAGCAGGCTCTCCGCAAGATGCGAGCGAAACTGAAAAAGCTTCAGATAGATTGGACGCGACACCGTTTGTCGAGTCTGAGCCCGGCTTTGGTTTCTCCGAACACGGCCAAAGTCGGGAGAATTAATGCAGTGTGTGTGCATCTCGTTGGATTTTCCACATTCGATTTTCGATGCCAATCAAGACCTGATTTGTCTGTCGCGTTTCCCGAATCAAGACATTGAATTTTCGGACGATGATAAACGGCAAGATGGTCCACATCACCCAAATCACGAGAAACATGACGATGAGCGCGAGCCATAGAACCCCGAAAGTTGCGAGTAATGCCGTGACTGCCGCTGGGATTGTGTTGTCCATGTTTGAATCTTCTGCTCCGACCCGCTCGAATTACAAGCACAAATAAAAAGCCCGCGTTGTGAGCGCGGCCTGATTGCCGAATCGAGTGAAAGGTTTTATGCCGGAATCTGCTTCCGTTTGTATTCGGGGCGAGCGGCAATCTGGCCCAACGCGAATTTATGCCTCTCGCCGGTGTGATTAGATTTCCTAGTGAGACTTGGAAAAGGGACGATCTTACGCGATCGCTTTTTCAAAGAATTTGTCAATCCGGCGATGGCGCACCTCGAGATCGTTCTTAATTTTGCGCAGCCCCATTTTTTTACAAACCTGCCTAAATGCATCCCGTAGCGCGTGCGCGGCGTTTTTATGCTTCGAGTAGTTGAGAATGCGGAAACCTGTAGGCAATCCTGTGAAAATGCCGATTTCGACCAACAAGCGATCATCCTGCTCTTCAACGATCGATGGCTCTCCGGTCATGACGGTGACGTAATACACGTCGGCGTCTTTATCGTAACACTCGGATACTTCGATGTCGTCCTCAGAAGGAGATGAAATTTTTGATGAGATGCTCATTTTTCTTTCGGCTTAAATGCTTTACCCGGTTTCGGAGTCACAACCGGATAAACCGTGCAAATCTTGCCGCTGGACCCGTCGACGATCACAGCAAAACATACGCCACCTGGAGGCCTAAATTCAACCTCCCCCGTCACATTTATCGCCGCAAACCTTTTGTAGTAAAAGCACTGGTCTGCTTCAAAGCGGTGACGCCTAACAGAGTCGGGATTGATCAACGTCGTTGCGATTTTCTCACCATTGAACCTATAATAGACGCGCTCAGGCTGGTTGCAGATAGTATCCCACTTTGCCCGAGAAAGCCGATCTCTCAACGGTGTTCATTAGCAGTATCGAACGGGGAGTGGAATCTCCATCTGTGGATAATTTGGTGGAGATTGCGAGAGCCACGAGCGTAAGAATGGAGGGATTGGTTAAGGGTTGTGGGCGAGACCATGTCGAACGTTTCGAAAAGAAATTGATATAAGCAGATCGTTGGGCGGCCGTCGTTTCTTCCACGGGATTGCCCACATCGCAAACCACGCAGCTGTTCATTTTCGCTACTGTTCGATCGCCCGATAGAATCTGAACGGAAAATTGGTTGCTGCTGTATCTAAAAATTGCAGGGAGCCTACGACCGGTGGATTTGTGAAAATTGGTGTCCAGTTTGGGAGATTCGTTGATGCATAAATGCTAACCACTCCGTGTCCTGACAACGCATTCAAATTCAAAAGAAAACCACCCTTCGTATAATATAAACCGGTAGAACCGGTTGCAAATCGCGGGGTTGACCGATTGACGCTAAGCCTTGCTGCTGGGCTGACAAACGTTCCAAAGGCATTGCTCACAAAACATTGATAAACCCCGGCGTCGGTAACCGGCACATTGGTCAAGGTTAAAGACGGATTAGTCGCCCCAGCGATATTGGTTCCGTTAAATTCCCATTGATAACTTAATGGCTGATAACCAGTGGCCACAATGGTGAAAGCTGCTTGACCCCCCGAAAACACCGTTTGATTCGTAGCATAAATACAAATTCCAGGTTGTTTTGACAAAACTGCGCTATGCGTCGAACCCGCCGCGATAAAAACAACGTTTGAGAGACCACTCGGCACATTGCATTGTCCATGGCTATTATCCCCCCAAGCGACGACCATACCATTACTCTGCAGCGCAAGAGAATGATAATCGCCAGTCGCAATGGCCGTGACATTTGAAAGACCAACGGGAACATTCGTTTGGCCATAACTGTTATCGCCCCAAGCGACTACGGTTCCGTTCATTTGCAGGGCCAAACTAAAATTGGCACCCCCTGAAATTGCCGTTACATCTTTGAGGCGTGGCACGACATCGGTATCACCCACCTGGCTGATGCCAAATGCAACGACAGTGTGATTAGCGAACAGCGCGAGGCCGTGAGAGCCACCAGCTGCCCCACCACCGCTCGCCGCAATCGCGATGACCTCCGACAGATTCTTTATGAATGGAAGGATGTTGTACGGGTCTGAGGGGTAAAAATAGTTTGGATTCGGAATCCATCCGATTACCGTTCCGTTGTCAAGAAGAGCCAGCCTGGGATTTCCAATAGCGACTTGCACGGCGTTGGTAACGTAACCTGGCACATCACTCGCGCCGGCGTAGTAGGTCAGACCGAAGGAAATTGGTGTCCCGTTGGGTTCAAGCGCCAACTCATAATTCTGCATGGTCTGAATCGTTGCAACGTGCGGCAGGTTACCCAATGTGCCTGGACTGATAAAGAAGTCGCCGAAATCACCGAGCGATCCATCACGACGGAGAAAAATCGTTTGATCATGACCGGCGGCGAGTCCGACGATATTTGTTTCTCCAGCCGGTACGTTTGTTTCGCCGAATGTATTGTCGCCCCAAGCCACAAAGGTTGCTGGATTTGGAAAATCTTCGACCGTCACTGTTGCGAGTCGACTCGTTACGGAGCCAAATGGGTCGGTAATTACAACGCTATAGAGCCCGGCGTTGGACGCCTGAATGGAAGGAAAATATAGAAGCGCATTTGTGGCATTAGAGATGCTTGTGCCATTCAAGTACCACTGAATGTTAAATGGAGCGGTGTCATTTGCAGAAACCTGAAGACTTACAGGGGTTCCAGAAATGGCAACTGCGTTGTCGAGGTTAGTGGTTAAGATCGGAGTGGCAGACCCATGAATCGTAGTCCCAACCATCCAAATTTCGAAGAGTCTTGCAACCAGCGTAAGCCAACTGCGACGAGAAGAATTCGAAACATTTAGCCCACTACTGCCGGTGCCACCTTCGTGAAGCCATGTTACTACTGAAAACAGCACGCATTATTCGTATCATTCTCCACAACAAACAACAAGTTGAAAAGGCCGGTGGGTTTGCCCATTTGTCCATGGGATATCCGGGGCGCTCTATGGTTTGGCAACCGGACGCGACAGGAACGGTTTGCTACGTCAAGCCTGTCTCCTTTGACTGTGAAGCGGAAGTGGTCGCTATCGAAACGTAGCCCCGAGCCTGAGCCATGCCAGGATTGTGCCCTTGCCATGCGCCTACCGTTTTGATCTCAGGAATCGCCATTATCACCGCAGGCACTCAATCAAAATGCGTTCGCCGGTGGCCTTCTGCTGGATGCGTAGATCGCTTCATTAGCGATTGAATGCGACTCTGAGGTGTGAATCAGAAGGGCTCAATGTAAAAAAGCTTTTACCTTGTCTTTACCCGTCGCCCACAGAGGAAGATTTCAGTCTTGCAAATGGAAGGGATAAAGGAAAGAGCGCCCTTTAATTAACTGGAATCGAACGTTCGGCGCACCTATGCTCTAAGGTTAGTAAAAAATGGCGACCGACGATCAACCAAAAAGGCTGGCGATTGTTAAGGAATGGTATTTGCTGGCCGGGTCAACACTAGGGATCGTCCTTGGGTTGCTGACTCTGTTTGATCGTTTTTTTGCGCCGTCGGTGCGTGTTTTGGGTGTTAGGCCGGTTTACATTCGCGGGACAGAGGAATCGGGGCTCCTAAAAGGCAACGCAACGCGTGGGATTGGATTCATAGTGGAAGTTGAGTCCGGAAGCCGCGAGGCGAGCCTAACGAGTCTTGAAATGTCGGGGCGAAAATACCTTACCCCGAATCAGTGGCTGGCCAACCAGGCCGATCATGTGGACATAACCAGCGCTGAAGTCTCACGAAAGGTGCGGCGGCCCTTCTATAGCGTTTGGATGAGCGCGTGGCCCGAAGATGGTAAGAGCAGGATCAGACTGCCTCCTCGCGTTAAAGAATATGTTCGCTTGACTCTAAAAGAACCGACTCTCCCAGCCGGCTATTTGGTGTATGCGGGGTTATTGGGATTCGAGGACACCGGACAGGCTCCATCAATGTATAGAAGCCGTCTTGACGCGACAGAGTTTTTTGGCGTCCACATCGCGAATGAGATACCTTCCTTGCCTCATGAACTTTCTGATGGAAAGCTGCGTCTCGCTCTTCTTGTTGGTAATAGGACCGTTCGCATCGAAAGCGGGCTAATCGGATCAGCAAAGTTTGTTTCGGAGCAGGATTGGCGAGAGAAACCCCCAATGGTACTGTTCAATGATCATTGGCCCTGAATTGCAACACCCGCTCGCCAGCAGGTGTGGTAAAGCGTCCCCCGTTTGATTCGCGCCCCAGCGTTCGCCACATAAAGCCCCGACAAGAGGCATTTTGGAAAACGATTGAATCACTGTGCGCGACAATGGCGGATTGGAGGTTCCTGCACACGTTTTGAACACGTTTAGCGAAATTTGCCCTCCGGGTTTGCCGCGAAAGTTGATCCCTGAAAACCGCATTTTACAGCGTGTTTACCGACAAAAACGGCGCGGCCTTTCGACCGCGCCGTCGCTCCGCTTACCCCCGAGCGCACCGTGACTCACAAGAGCCACGGTGAATCCTTAATGAATCACAGTGGATTCAGTAACCGTTTGCATACGGTATAAATACGTCTCCAATATTTTGATTTCAAACATGCGTTAATAATCAAGGGATTACACCGACATTCCCCTGCTACACGTCGTAGTAGAGAAAGAATTCATACGGATGCGGCCGCAACCGCAGCGCGTCGTGTTCCTTATGTTTGGTCGAGATCCACATCTCCAGAAAATCGCTGGTGAACACGTCCCCCTTGAGTAGGAACTCGTGATCTTTCTCCAGGCAGTCCAGCGCTTCGGCCAAGCTCCCCGCCACGTTCGGCACCTTCTTCAACTCTTCCGGCGGCAGTTCATAGATGTTCTTGTCCAGCGGTTCTCCCGGCTCGATCTTGTTCAGAATCCCGTCCAGGCCCGCCATCAACAACGCCGCAAACGCCAGATAGGGATTGGCGGCCGGGTCCGGCGGCCGATATTCCAAGCGCTTGGCCTTGGGGTTTTCGCTGTAGGTCGGTATCCGGATGGCCGCCGAGCGGTTGCGCGAGCTATAGGCCAGGTTGACCGGAGCTTCATAACCCGGCACCAGCCGCTTGTAGCTGTTGGTCGTCGGATTGCAAATCGCGCACAGCGCCCGGGCGTGTTTCAACAAACCGCCCGCATAATACAGCGCCATCTTGGATAACCCGGCATATTCCGGTCCGGCGAACAACGGCTTGCCCTTCTTCCACAAACTCTGGTGGGTGTGCATCCCCGAGCCGTTGTCCCCAAAGAGCGGTTTGGGCATGAAACAGGCCGTCTTGCCGTGCTTGCGCGCAATGTTCTTGACCACGTACTTATAGACCATCATCGCGTCAGCAGACTTGACCAGCGTGTCGAACCGGTAATCGATTTCGGCCTGCCCGGCGGTGGCCACTTCGTGATGCTGCCGTTCAATCTTGACTCCCAACTGCTCCATCACCAGGCACATCTCGGTGCGGATATCCTGCTGCTGGTCCAGCGGTGCCACGGGAAAATAACCCTCCTTGTGCCGGATCTTGTAGCCCAGGTTGGGCATCTCCTCGCGGCCGGTGTTCCAGATGGCCTCTTCGGAATCCACGCTGTAGAAGGTGCCGTTGCTCTTGGAATCAAACTGCACATTGTCGAAGATGAAGAATTCCGCTTCCGGGCCAAACACGGCCGTATCGGCCACGCCGGTGCTGTTGAGGTACTTTTCGGCTCGCTGCGCAATGCCGCGCGGGTCGCGGATGTAGGGTTCTTTGGTGCCGGTCTCGGCGATCGTGCAGGTCAGCGACAGGGTGGGTTCGAGGCAGAAGGGGTCGATAAAGGCTGTGTCCGGATCGGGCATCGCCAGCATGTCGGAAGCTTCAATGCTCTTCCAACCCCGGATGCTGGAGCCATCAAAGCCCAGGCCTTCGCTGAAGATCTCTTCGGTCAGTTCGCGGATGGGACAGCTAAAGTGCTGCCAGGTGCCGAAGGTGTCGACGAACTTGATGTCCATCATCTTGGCCCCGCTTTTTTTGGCCAACTCAATTACGCTCTTGGGTGTGCTCATTATGTGGTTAGTATTTTTCTTTCTGTTTGGTTTGTCCGCCGCGCCATGCCGGCCGCAGCGTTTGGCTCGAACCGGCACGGAGCGGACGAAATAGTTTTAAAGGCTGCCTTCCGCGTGATAGCCCTCCTCGCCATGTTCGGCCAGGTCCAGTCCCGAGGTTTCGACTTCGGGCGCGACGCGCAGGCCGACGGAGGCCTTAACGATGAACGCGATGATAAGGGTGCCAACGATCGCCAGCAGCAGGGTTACGGCGATGGCCTTGAGCTGCTCCAGCACCAAGGGTTGGAACACTGAGTCTTTGACATATTCCTTCAGGTTGGTGGCGAGGTTGGCGTTGGCCGCATTGCGCGCCAGCATTCCCGTGAGCAAAGCTCCCAAGGTGCCACCCACAGCATGGACTCCGAACGTGTCCAATGCGTCGTCGTAGCCGAAGAAGGCTTTAATCTTCCAACAGGCGAAATACGGAATCAGGCCTGCCGCGATGCCGATAACGACTGCGCCGTCGGCAGTAACAAACCCGCAAGCCGGAGTAATGACGACCAATCCAGCCACCGCGCCTGAACAGAACCCCAGAACGCTAGGCTTGCCGCGGGTGATGTATTCGGCCATGGCCCAAACGAATGAGGCGACGGCGGTGGCGAGAGTGGTGGCCATAAACGCATTGGCAGCGATGACATCGGCGGCAACGGCGCTGCCCGCGTTGAAGCCGTACCACCCGACCCACAGCATCCCGGTGCCCACCATGCACAGCACCAAGTTGTGCGGCGGCATGGGTTCCTTGCCGAATCCCAATCGTTTGCCCAGAATCAAACAAAGGATTAAAGCCGACCATCCCGAGGACATGTGGACCACCGTGCCTCCAGCGAAATCGATCGCGTGGATGGGCGCCTTGGCGTTGCCGACTCCGCTCATCATGCCGTCGACTCCCCAAACCATATGAGCCAAAGGAAAATAAACGATCAGCATCCAGAGTGTCACGAACAGCAGAATCGCGGAGAATTTCATTCGTTCGGCAATGGCGCCCACAATGAGCGCAGGGGTGATGATGGCAAACATCATCTGGTACATGGCGTAAACATTGTGCGAGACCCAAGCCCCGTAATCCGGGTTTGGAGTTGAGTTCACTCCCTTCAGGAAGGCCCAATCGAGGGTTCCCAGGAACGACCAACCTCTGGCAGTTCCCCCGCCATGGAAAGTGAGACTGTACCCGAGCAGATACCAGAGGATGGTAACGAGACCTGTGATCCCCAGGCATTGGGCCAGAACCGAAAGGACGTTCTTCCTGCGGACCAGGCCGCCGTAGAACAGCGACAAGCCTGGCAGAGTCATAAACAGCACCAGCGCCGCACTGGCCATCATCCAAGCATTGTGTCCCGGACCGGGCCCGGCGATCCTGGATGTCGTGTTCGTATCAGCGTTACGCGAGCCATTGTTGACGTACGCCTCCAAGTCATCCAGGCGCTCTTGAATGGAGCGTTCTGCCGGTGGAGCCGCGTCAGCAGCCCAAAGGGCACGACCAGGTAAAAGCAAAGTACACACCAAGCCAGTCACAAAGAATAGCTTTCTCATGAGGGGTTCTCTATTTATCTGCGGTTAGGTTAATTCAGACGGCGGCGACTCCTTTCTCTTCCGTTCGGATCCGGACAGCCTCATCGATGGTTGAGACGAAAACCTTTCCATCGCCAATTTTTCCAGTTTTGGCTGTCTTGACAATGGCCTCCACGGCTTCGTCCAACTTCTCGTCCGGAATCACGATCTCAATTTTGATCTTGGGTAAAAAATCCACGGTGTATTCACTGCCTCGGTAGATTTCAGTATGGCCCTTTTGACGCCCAAAGCCTTTGACTTCCGTTACGGTCATTCCTTCGATCCCGATCTCACCGAGCGCATCTTTTACTTCCTCCAATTTGAATGGTTTAATGATTGCTTCGATCTTTTTCATCTCGTTTTGGGTTTAAGCGGTAACTTTGTCACCGCAGGAAGCAACACAGCCTCCGCCGGTATTGTCCTGCGATAACGTGGCCGCCAGATGCACCCCTCATGCCAAAGCATCCTAAGGAGAACACATGACATCGTATGTCTCTTACCATAAACCAATTGCGAAAACAGGCCTTGCTCAGCCACAGCCCGTGAAGTGTGGCCATTCGACCAACGGGAGCAAAAAGAACCAAGTGGATGACTGGTCAAAACAAGGCCTCAGCTCATGAGGGACTCGTGGAACTCGACCCACTTAAGCCTTCAGCCTTCTCCTCAGATTTCCACCTGCATTCCCAGTTCCACGACTCGGTTGGCCGGGATGCGATAAAACGAACTGGCGGATTGAGCGTTGCGGGACATCAGCGCGAAGAGCCACTGCCGCCAACGGGCCATGGAAACGGAGCGATTAGGCACAAGCGTTTCGCGACTGAAAAAGAAAGTGGTTTTGTTCAGGTCGATCGCTTCACCGGGAAAACGAGCCGATTTCAACAAGTCTGGCACGTTGGGTTCTTCCATGAAGCCATAGTGCGCGATGATGCGGTGGAAACCGCCACCGAGATCGTCCAACTCGAGTCGTTTCTCCGGGTTGACCTGAGGGACCTCATCGGTAAGAACGGTAAGGATGATGTTACGCTCGTGGAGGACCTTGTTGTGTTTGAGGTTATGAAGCAAAGCGATAGGTGTGCCTTCGGGGTTGGCTGTCATGAACAGCGCGCTGCCAGGCACGCGTGGCAGTTTTTTACTGGTTTCAATGCTGTCCAGGAACATTTCCAAGGGCATGGAGGCCGGCCCGAGCTTTGCCCAGACGAGTTGTCGGCCCTTCTTCCAGGTCGCCATGAGGACAAAAATCAGGAAGCCCATGGCCAAAGGGACCCAGCCACCGTTGAGCACTTTAAGCATGTTGGCAGTGAAGAAAGCCCCTTCAACGACCAGGAACAAGCCGCAGACCAGACCTGCACGCAGCGCACTCCAGTCCCAAAGCCGCCGCGCGGCGAAGAAGAACAGGACGGTGGTTGAAATCATGGTTAGGGTCACGGCAATGCCGTAAGCCGAAGCCATATTAGTGGAGGAACGGAAGCCAAGAACCAGCGCAATGCAGGCGATCATCAGAGCCCAATTAACGTGTGGGAGATAGATCTGCCCACGTTCTTCCGAAGAAGTGTGTTTAACCACCATGCGCGGCAAATAGCCGAGCTGAATAGCTTGGATAGTCAGGGAGAAGGCGCCTGAGATCAGCGCTTGTGACGCAATGACCGTGGCCGCAGTGGACAGCCCAACCAACAGGTAAAGCGCCCAGTGCGGCGCGAGCAAATAAAATGGGTTCTCAACCGCTCGCTTGTCCAACAGCACGAGGGCTCCCTGTCCCAGATAGTTAAGAAACAATCCTGGCAAGACAATCGTGAACCAGGCCAAACGAATGGGTCGTGCGCCAAAGTGGCCCACGTCAGCGTAAAGCGCTTCGGCGCCCGTAACAGCAAGAAACACCGATCCCAAAACCACGAATCCTTCCCAGCCGCTCCGGACCAGGAATTCCACCCCAAGCAGCGGGTTAAGGGCTAGCAGAACTTCCGGGGCCTGGTAGACGCCACGAATGCCCAACACCGCCAGGGAGGCAAACCACAAGATCATTACCGGGCCAAAGACCGCCCCCACTTTGCCCGTACCCCGGCTCTGAGCTGCAAACAAGCAGACCAGCGTTAAGATCGTCAAGGGTATCACAAAGGGTTCAAAGGCGGGCGTGGCGATGTTCAATCCTTCAATCGCACTGAGCACAGAGATCGCGGGGGTAATCATCCCATCGCCGTAAAGTAACGCGGCGCCGAAGACGCCCAAGCCGATGAGCAGCGCCCGCCGGCGACCGGTGGACATCGCCCGCTTGGGAAAGGTCAGGGCCATCAGGGCGAGGATGCCTCCTTCGCCCTTATTGGTCGCGCGCAGGATAATCGCCAGGTACTTCAGCGAAACGATGAGCAAGAGAGACCAAAAGATAAGAGAGAGAACCCCCAGGACATTGTCCCGCGTCGGTGCCAGCGGATGAGATCCAGCGAAGCACTCGCGCAGTGCATACAGCGGGCTGGTGCCAATATCACCATAAACCACGCCCAATGCACCGATAGTTAGTACTGCCAAACGTCGGCCGGTGGCCGGACAGGAACGCATAAATACGAGTCTGTAACACCCGTACTCAAGCTCACCGCGCCGAGCCGGATGAGGGCTGCCAGACTAATTGAGGCTGAGTCTATGTACAATGGCGGGGGTGATTCAATGCCGTAGTTGCGGTTCCGCCTGGTCGTACTGCTCGCGCCAGCGGTTCCGGTCAAGTGCAATCGCGATATCTTTAGCCCATTCATCCAGCAGATTCGTTTGTTCGCGGCTCGGTTCAGAAGACTCCTGCCACCTTAACCCAATGACGCCTAGCGAACGGCTGTCGGCTAAAAGTGGCACAAAAAGCGTCTCGCACTGCGCTTGGTTAAAGGTAAATCTTCCAGCCGGCTGGGCATGGTCAAACGCCCACTCGGCAATGGGCTGTTCGGGGCCAGCAATATCATAAGTGCTGGCGGGGTGGCCCTGATAGCTCAGTTTCCCCGCTGAGTCGGCCAGTAGAACAGCAACGGGCGCTTGGAAGACGCTTTCCATGTGCCGGACTATTGCCTCGATCATTTGATCCAGAGTCGTTGCTCCAAGCAGGTCGTGCGCCATCTGGTAGAGGGCCCACGAACGTTTGTCCCTCTGGTGCGCGGCTTTCTCTCGGGCGCGTATCCGAGTGGTAAGCAGCCCAGACAAGAGGGCGACGACAAAATATATTCCCAGCATGATGGCATCTTCGGAGTCGCTAATGCGTACCCTCGCGATGGGCACCAGGAAGAAGACTCTCCAAGCCACGGCACTGACCGCCGCAGCGAGCAAGGTCGGTCCGCGTCCCACGAACAAAGCGAGAACAACCACGCCCAACAAATAAATCAGCACAATCGACCGTGGCCCGACAAACGGACGCAAGAAAAGGGCGGGCAGCGTTATGCCTAGCACCATTGCGCCGACCGCCAAATAATCTTGAAAAGCCTTTGCGGTACGGGTTTCTTCACCGAGTCGAAACCGGGCAGTCGTTGGCTTTGTCACAGATGCGGTGTCCGACACAGAGATTCTCACCCGGTCCATCGACTCTGAAGATTTTCTCTCATTCGGTGGGCCGGCGGCACTCTGTCAATGTTATCTGCCACAGCAAGGCAGGCGGCTGCACCTCTTTGACCGCGCAGATTCGGGGATGAAGAAACGGCGCAAACCGTTCGGTTCACGCCGTGCCTTGCTGTTGCGGCAATCGGCTAGGAGTCGATTCCCTACACGTCGTAATAGAGAAAGAACTCGTAGGGATGAGGACGCAGGCGCAGGGCATCATGTTCCTTGCGTTTGGCGCTAATCCACATCTCCAGAAAATCAGCCGTGAACACGTCTCCCTTGAGCAGGAAGTCATGGTCCTTCTCCAGACAATCCAAGGCTTCCCCCAGGCTGCCCGCCACATTCGGGACGGCCTTCAATTCATCCGGAGGAAGCTCGTAGATATTCTTGTCCAGCGGCTCGCCCGGCTCGATCTTGTTCTGGATCCCATCTAAACCGGCCATGAGCAAGGCCGCAAAGGCAAGATACGGATTGGCCGCAGGATCCGGCGGCCGATATTCGATGCGTTTGGCTTTGGGATTCTCGCTGTAAGTAGGGATGCGCACCGCGGCACTGCGGTTGCGCGCGCTATAGGCAAGGTTGACCGGCGCTTCAAACCCGGGCACCAACCGCTTGTAGCTGTTGGTGGTCGGATTGCAGATGGCGCACAGCGCACGAGCGTGCTTGAGCAGCCCGCCGACGTAGTAGAGAGCGAGCTGGCTCAAACCGGCGTACTCTTTGCCCGCAAAAAGCGGCTTGTCTTTCTTCCACAAGCTCTGGTGGGTGTGCATGCCCGAGCCGTTGTCGCCAAACAGTGGTTTGGGTAGAAACGTCGCCGTCTTGCCGTGCTTTTTGGCCGTGTTCTTGACCACGTACTTGTAAACCATCATCGCGTCGGCCGATTTGACCAGCGTGTCGAAGCGGTAATCGATTTCCGCCTGGCCGGCGGTAGCCACTTCGTGATGTTGCCGCTCAATCCGAACTCCGAGTTGCTCCATGACCAGGCACATTTCGGTGCGGATATCCTGCTGCTGGTCGAGTGGGGCGACTGGAAAGTAGCCCTCTTTGTGGCGAATCTTGTAGCCTAAGTTGGGCGCCTCCTCACGGCCGGTGTTCCAAATGGCTTCTTCGGAATCCACGCTGTAGAAGGTCCCGTTGCTTTTGCTGTCAAACTGCACATTGTCGAAGATGAAAAATTCCGCTTCTGGTCCGAACACCGCCGAGTCGGCGATGCCCGTCCCGGCGAGGTACTTTTCAGCCTTCTGGGCAAGCCCACGCGGGTCGCGACCGTAAGGCTCCCGGGTCCCGGTTTCGGCGATGGTGCAGGTGAGGGAAAGCGTCGGCTCGGTCATGAAGGGGTCGATGAAGGCCGTGGCTGGATCGGGCATGGCCAGCATGTCGCTGGCTTCGATGCTCTTCCAGCCACGGATGGACGACCCATCAAAGCCCAAGCCCTCGCTGAAGATTTCCTCGGTTAACTCTCGGATCGGGCAGGTGAAATGCTGCCAGGTCCCGAAGGTATCCACGAATTTTATGTCCATCATCTTGGCCCCGCTCTTTTTCGCGAGGTCGATAACGGTTTTAGGTGTGCTCATTATAGTTAGGTGCGTGAGTAGTTAGGTTGGTACTAATACGTATGACGTTCCAGACTTAGGCAGGCTTCTCGGTAAGGATGGTAGCCTTGCCTAGCTTCACGCTCCTGGACTTGAAGTAAATGAGGCCGTAAATACCCCAAACGGCGGCGACCGCGAGTGCGATATAAGGCTCGTGCCAGCTCATGCCGCTGACCGTAAAAGGGCCGATTAGATAAAACAACATGCAAGCCAGATTCGCCAACAACCCGAACACAGGGACAACCATGTGCTTGAAGCCATTGAAGCTGTGATGCTCCTTGAAGGCGACGATTGCGATGACGCAAGTCATCATATAAAGCAGGAACGTTCCGAAGTTGCTGATCAATGTAACAATGACCAGTGTGTTGGGCAGCTTGGCGTAAGTTTCCGGTTTGAAGATCCCAAGGCTATACCAGAAGTTGTGCTTGTCCAACGCGGCGGGCGTGGTGCCCCCTAGATAGACCGTCACGGTAACAATGCCCAGGATGGCCGACAAAACCGCCAGGGTCCAGATGGCACGGTGCGGAGAAAGATTCTTACCGTGCAGCAGGCCGAAGTGAGAAGGAACTTCGTCGTCCCGCCCCATGGCGTAGGTCACGCGAGCGCCGGTGCTCAGGCAGGACAAGGTCGTGCCAATCAGTGCCAGGAACACCGTCGAGGCTTGCACCAGCATAAAAGCGCGGCCTGCCGAATAACTGCCAAACAACCACGTGCCGGTGATGACCATCAAATCACCGATAGGCGCGCTGGAGGCGGCGGCATTGGGCATCGTGTAACCGTTGTGCAGGAGATAGTTCGCCGCAAAATACTCAAAGAAGTAGCAGATGCCGCCTTGAATCGCGAGCGAGAGAAGCACGGCGCGCGGAACATCGCGCTTCGGATTCTTCGCTTCCTCTCCCATCGCCGTGACGGATTCAAAGCCGACCAGGATGAGGATCGCGATGCAAGCTTGAATAAACATGAAATTGAAGCTGTGCGGAGCCACGACCGATGCTCCCGAAGTATGGAAGTTGAACGTCTGAGGATCTTTCGCGTCTCCCGCTTTCCCGCTCACCGCGTCCTCGGGTTTGTAGCTGATGCTGAACGGATCGGCGATCGCTTTGCCGTCTTTGTCCAGCTTGAGCTTGCCGCTGTCGTCCTTCTGCCAGACCGGGTAAGCGTCACCTTCGGCTAACCCCATCGCAGCCAAAGCGGCCAAAACGGCGGCATCGGTGTTCTTGGTCTTATCCAAGTCGTCTTTGGTAACCGTTCGGTCCTGTTGCTTGTAAACGGGTTGCCCTTTGTCGTCGGTTTTTGGCGAGCTATCAGCCCAGGTGTCCTGGACCGGCTTGCCTTTGTCATCAGTAACATTGACTGAATCGACCTGGTAGTTGACCGCAACGCCATTGGACAGGTGATAACCAACGGACCCTTGAGGGTGACTCGTCCGGTAAGCAATAGCGATAATAGAAAAGACTACCAGCGCGCTGATCTGGATGACGTTGATCGCCGCATTCACACCGGTCGTCCCCGACACTCCCCTGTAGGCGATATACGCTACGCCAAAGGAAAACGCGATGCAGAACAACCACATGAATAGCGGGCTATTGTAAGTTGAGCTGAACGTGTTTGGCCAAAACTGATTGAGTAAATATCCCCCAAGGATCGCCGTCACCCCGACCATGCATCCCGGATAAACCCAGTAATACAAATGGCTCGCCCAGCCGGTGAAAAACTTCGCGATTCGCGCGAACCGGTACGCAGTTGTCTTGGAAAGAAACGCTTGTTCGGCATACAAATAGGATGAACCGGCGCCAGGAAACAGTTTCGAAAGCTCGGCATAACTCAGCGCCGTCGCAAAGCATAGCAACAGCGCAGCCAGAATGCCGAACCACATTGCGCAGCCCGCCATCGGCGCTCCGTACAGGGATTGTATTTGAAAGGTTAGCCATAAGAAGGCCCCAGGCGCAATCAGGGCCATGGCGTTTGACGTTAGCCCTGTTAGGCCCAGGGTGGCTTTACTTGTCGCAGGTCTTTCCTCGGTCCTCGGTGATGCTGTTCCACTTGGCATACTTGTTTGGTTTGTTTGATTGTTTTTAACTCTACGGCTCTGTTTAGTTTGGTTACGGTGTTAGTTTGGGTTTCGATTTCTAAAAGGCGAACGCCCCTGCCCTGCCCTTTTCCGACAGCCCTAGCTCAATGCGCGAAACGAAGATTTTGCCATCGCCTATCTTTCCGGTCCGAGCGCTTCTGGTCACCGCCGCAATGGCTACCTCGAGAACTGAGTCAGCCACCACGATTTCGATTTTAGCCTTTGGCACA
>Ga0206950_1069_pt1 | contig 25335 bp, 26 predicted proteins | sample Alteio_BWOrgHeat_41_FD_152954 | JGI IMG/M metagenome (GOLD analysis project Ga0206950, IMG submission 152954) | Enriched cells from forest soil in Barre Woods Harvard Forest LTER site, Petersham, Massachusetts, United States -... | ecosystem: Environmental > Terrestrial > Soil > Temperate forest >... | reverse complement strand
ATGTCTGTAAAAGATAATATTTTTCAAAATGTTGATCTTGTTGAGGGCAAAGGGCTGGCAGAAGCCAGGAAGCAGTGCCAGACTTCCGCAGAGTGGCTTGAGGCTATTTCCCGTCCTGAGGTTATCCACAGTGTGGCAAGGGCAGGCGTTCCGGGTGCAATGACACAATTGCGGGCGGATTTAAGTCCTGAGCAATGGCAGGACGCCATGAGAACGGAATATAATGGTTTGAATGTCTGGGTATCGCTTGTTGATCCTCAGACACGGCAAGACCTTCCGTTCGATAGATTTCGGGAGGCCGTGCTGGGGCTGAATAGAGATTTGTTCAAGTGTGAGCTTATAGAGATGATGGAAAAAGGATTTCAGCGGCCTTATGCGAAGTGGATGGTCGAAATGTATGAGGCATGCGGCGTTAATATAAGTCAAAACGTAAGCTTGGTTGAAAGAGTGGAGCGCGTAAATCGTCTTGGCGGGCTGTGGGGGGCGGATGGTGCAAATCGTCCAGCTGGTCCCAGTATTCCGTGACGATTTAGGTTCTTAACTATCCGGGGATCCCGGGTCTATGGCGCTCTGCGCCTCGCCCGGGATGACAGTTACTGATTGAGCGCCGAGCGCAGTGCGCCAACGCCGGCCAAGGGGCCGTCGGAGTGCATCATGATTTCACGCGGGTCGGTGCTGGCGCCGTAGGTCATCAGATTCCAATCCGTGTTTTCCGTCAGCACCGCGCCGGTCAGGGAAATGCCGCCGTATAATCCGGCGGTGGAGCCGAAGCTATACATATCCGCGCCCATGCCCATGCCGCTGGCCGCCGCGACGTTTTTGCCCACGGGGCCCATCGCGACAGATAAATCACCGCCGAGTTTGACGGAATGGTCGAGGAGGGCGTTGAGGCCTTTATCCGTCATAATCGTAATCACGACTTCCGCCGCCTGGCCGCCGATTTGCAGGCCGACGCTGCCAGCCGTCAGGCGGTAAAAGAGCGGGTTGCCCCAGCCTGTTCCGCTGCCCGCATTCGCCGCGGCAGGTTCATCATGCGCCGCCATTTGCGTTTCAGGCTGGCCGCCGGATTTGCTGCCGGTTTGCAGGTCTTCGGTTTGGATGCCTTGGGTCGGCGCGGTGGCGACGGGGGTCATGTCGGCATTGCCTTCACCCGTTTTCACGATCAGGACCGCCTTGCCGTATTCGCCGCCCACGACGAAGCCCGCGCGGTACATATTGGGGATAATCAAAACCGCCTTGGCGCGGCTGATATAATCTTTCAGACCGGAAAATTCCGGATCGGCCTTGAGGCGCAGGACGGTCGAGGCCGCTTCGCTGACCAGCACGCGTTGCTGGCCGAGGTCGCGCGTTTCATTACTCGCGCAGGCGAAGAGCGCGGGGAGCAGGAGCAGGGCGGCGAGACGGCGGAGTTTCATAGTTAAACCTTTTTGGCCTTTTTCGGGGCATAGCGGTGTTCATAGGATAGCGGCGGCGGCCCCAGCGTGCGATTGAGTGTGATCACGCGCCGGAACTCCCGCCCATCGGGTTCTATTCTATAATCGATTCTGGTCAGCGATAAGTTCAGGATTTGAAAAGTCAGCGCCGCATCGGGCAAAAGCCCCAGCGCATGCGCGACCGCGCCGCGAATGACGCCGCCGTGGCCGACCATGATGATGTCCTGGCCCAAGTATTCTTGCGTCAATTGGTCGATGACGGGTTGGGCGCGCGCCAGGGTTTGGGCGTAACTCTCGCCGCCTTGCATCACTTCATCGGCATAGGCGTGCCAAAACGGATGGCGCGGAAAGTCGTTCGATTTTTCGCGGTAATATTTTTCCCAGGTTTGCTGTTCCCAGATGCCTTGATGTTGTTCGATGAATTCGGGGATGATGCGGAATTCGGGTTTCCCTAAATGCGCGGCGGCGGGCGCTGCCAGAATGGCTTCGGCCGTCTGACGCGTGCGCATCAGCGGCGAGATCAGCCAATGCGGCGTGACAGGCAGCGTGGCGGCAAGGTGATCGAGTTCTTCCGGCTCATCGGTGTGGCAAGGCAGGTCCGATGAACCGTACATCAAGCCGTCGGGATTAATGACCGGCGCATGACGCACCCACCACCAGCGGGTGGTAATGGGATGGGGCGGAGAAACGCTAGGCTGCATAATTTTTGTTTGACACAAAACCAGGAAAATAGATAGGATCGCATCCAGATTTCGCACAAACGGGAGAAACGCAAAATGTCGCTAATCAAAAATTATGTTAAACAAGAATTACCGCAGCAGATCCAATCCTTTGGCGATAATTTGAACAAACTGCAATCTTATACCACTGCGTCCAACATATCCGGCGAGGCTCCTATTCAAACGTTAGACTGTTTGGCGGTACGGATTATTTCTTTGGCCGATCAAGCAGGTGAAGCAAACAAAGGCATTGCCTTAATCGGTTCTGTTATGAATGCCGTAGAGCAATTGCTGCCTCATTGCCGCAGCTCGAATGGGAACAGGGGGCATAATAAGGGAGGAAGCGTTTTGTGCAAAAGTTCGACCCAAATCGTGGTGGGCATTTTGCGCGTTGCTAAAGAAACCGCTTTGAACGCGCCTGATTTGAAATCGGCAACAAGAAAAATTGATAGTTTGTTCTCCGCTACTTTGGGTATGAGCCAAGCGCAATTCAAACAGTTTAAAGAAACCCCGGCCGCCAAGACCCTGTTTGGCAAAAGCGCGCAGAGCAATGCCGGGAATCCAAAGGGCGGTAGGCAGGCTTTAACTTTATAAGCTTGGTTATTGCTGTAGATTATGCTGCAATACAGCATGACTTGCTGTGGCACGGATGTGATGGCGCGGCGCGCGAAAGGGCCGGTGGTCTTTGTCGTCGCGGCGGCGCTGGTGGATGCGGCGGGGCGCGTCTTGATCGCCCAGCGCCCCGCGGGTAAAAGGCGCGCCGGATTGTGGGAATTTCCCGGCGGCAAAGTTGAAGGCGGCGAAACGCCCGAAGGCGCACTGGTGCGCGAGCTGGCAGAGGAATTGGGGATTACGGTTTTTACGGGGTGTTTGTTGCCGCTGACGTTTGCTTCGCACGCGTACGATGATTTTCATTTATTGATGCCGTTATATCTGGTGCGCCAATGGCAGGGTGAAATCGCGCCGCGCGAACATGCCGAGATTGCATGGGTAAAGCCGGTGGATTTGAAAAACTATCCGATGCCGGAGGCGGATTTGCCGTTGATAGCACCGCTGTTTGAGGCATTGAAATGATCGCGGAATTCTACCAATCCTCCGTCGGCAAAATGGCGCATGATTTTTTGTGCGCGCGTTTGCAAACATTATTGACGCGCGGCGTGACGACCAAAACGCTGATCGTCGGTTTCGCCGCGCCTTTTGCGGGTGATATTAAAATCATCACCGGCGGTGAAGTAATCGCGGTGGATGCCGCGCAAATGCCACTGCCCTATGGCGATGTAACGTTTGATAACGTCATTGCATTGCATGTGCTGGAATTCGCGCCCGACATTCCGCGCGTGATGGGCGAGATGCAGCGCGTGTTGGTTTCCGACGGGCGATTGATTTGCGTCACGCCGAACCGCGGCGGGATTTGGCAGTGGTTTGAACATACGCCTTGGGGTGAGGGCCGCAGTTTTTCCGCGGCGCAAATGCGGCGGTTGTTGTTGGGCGCGCAACTCTCGACACTTGGCATTTCAACTGCGCTCTTTGCGCCGCCGCTGGATTTTTCGCGTTATGAAATCCTGCGCGGTCTGGCGCGCGGGATCGAGGCGGCGGGGAATTATTTACTGCCATCCTGCGGCGGTGTCCTTATCGCGGCGGCACAAAAACAACGTTACGCGGGCATCGCGGTGGAAACGCCGCCGCGCGCGTCTTATGCGAACTTGAAATTAAATCCGGCCCATGTAAATAGTTTGGGCACAAGATAGCCATGCATCAGCACCACCATCAAAAACCGAATTATTCGCTGGAAACCCTGCGCATCGCAATCGATACCCAGGATGAAGCGATCTTGGCGGCGCTGACATCGCGCCAACGCCTGGTTGACCGCATCCGCACGGCCAAGGCGGCGGAAGGCCATCTGGTTTACCGCCCGGGCCGTGAAGCGAAAATTTTGCGGCGCTTGTTTGCGGAGGCGGATCCGTCGCTCGACCGCAATTTGATCAATCAGATGTGGCGGGAGATTTTTTCTTCGGCGATTATGTTGCAGGAACCTTTGACGGTCGCGGTCGGCACGGGCAGCGGATTTTTTCTGCGCGAAGCGGCGCGGCGTGATTTCGGCCATGCGGTGACGCTGGAAACCGTTTCGCTGGACGAAGCGGTTGAGAAGCTATTGTCGAATGAATTGCATATCATTGTCTTGCCCAATACGCCCGAGGGTGTTGCGTGCGTGTTGCGCGCGATTGCGGCGGATGACAGTATTCACATCATGGGATTGATGCCGTTTTTGTCGGACGGCGGCGAGGCGCGCGCCTATACGATTGGGCGTGTGTGTCCGGAGGAAAGCGGTGATGATATTACCCTGTACCGCGACGGCGATGAAATTAAGATGAAAGACGGGTTTCATTTGGACGTGCCGGGCTGGTTGGGCGTTGTGCCAAGGCCGTGGGTTAATCGTGTTTAAGAAAATCGGCATTATCGGCATCGGCATGATCGGCGGTTCCGTCGCGCTGGCGGCGCGCGCGGCGGGGGTGAAGTTCATCACGGCGCTGGACGTGAATGCGGATAATGTTTTGTGGGCGCATCAGCACGGCATGATCGATAACGTGCAGCATGATAACGTCGCGGTGCTGGACGGCGCGGAATTGGTGATCGTCGCCGTGCCGGTGCGCAGTTATGAAAAAGTCTTCACGCAAATCGCGCCGCATTTGCCGCCGGGTGTTATTGTTTCCGATGTCGGCTCAACCAAACGCGGCGTGATGGCGGCGGCGGAAAAGTTTTTGCCGGGGGCGACGTTTATCGGCGGGCATCCGATTGCGGGCCTCGAAAAACATGGGCCGCAGCATGCGGATGCGACGCTGTTCCAAAACCGTTGGTGCGTGATTACGCCGCCGGATGGCGCGGATAGCGAAGCCGTGCGCAAGTTATTTGACTTCTGGCATGCACTGGGCTCGCACGTTGAAATTATGACGCCGCACCACCATGACCGCGTGCTGGCGATTACGTCGCACCTGCCGCAGCTCATTGCGCGCACCATCGTCGGCACAGCGGCGGATCTGGAAGATGAATTGCAGGACGAAGTGATTAAATTCTCCGCCGGCGGTTTCCGCGATTTCACGCGCATGGCGGCGGCGGACCCGGTGATGTGGCGCGATATTTTCCTGGACAACGGCGATGCGGTTTTGGAAATGCTGCAACGCCTGTCGGAGGATATCGCCCTGATGCAAAAACGCATCCGCGCCGGTGACGCGGATGCGCTTGAAGCTGTTTTCACGCGCGCGCGGAATATCCGGCAGCGTGTGATTGAGGCGAAGCAGGCCTAGGCCGCCGCCGCTTTCGCTTCCTGGCCTTTCAGCGTGACTTCGACATTGCCGCGGGTGGCTTTGGAATAGGGGCAAACTTGGTGTGCGGCTTCCATCAGGCTTTGCATTTCGCTGGCGCTGGCGCCTTCGGCGGAACCTTCGAGGGTGACGGCCAATTGAAAGCTCGTTTCGTCTTTTGCGATGTGGACATTCGCCGTCACAGTCGGCGCGCCGATTTTTTTGCCTTGGTTGCGCGCGACCATCGCCACCGCGCCGCCGAAGCATGCGGCGTAGCCCATGGCGAACAATTGTTCGGGGTTCGTCGCGCCGGCTTTGCCTTCGCCGCCCATTTCCTTGGGCAATGAAAAGTCAGCTTTGATCACGCCGTCCGAAGTTTGACCGTGGCCGTTGCGGCCTGCGGTAACGGTGGCTTGTGCGGTGTATAATGGTGTCATGCGGATCTCCTTTGAGGTTGCAGGGTTAATTTAGAAGCGCGGAATAAAATAGCAATGCGTTACATTTGTATGTTCCCTCTCCCTACAGGGAGAAGGGAGATTAATTGCCGAAGGTAAAGGCATAAAACTCCGCGCCCGCACGCGAAGGTGTGATTTCGATGGTGTTGTTTTGCGCGGTCGGCAAATCGGCGAGTTGATAGAGGTTGTGGTTTGGCACAGGAATGGTTTTCATTTCGCCGTTCAGTTTCACGGTGACAGCGGCAGGTTTATTATCCGCCGTGCCGATGACCAGGAAAACTTTTTTGGCATTGAAATGTAGGGTGAGGGATGCGCTTTCGCCGGAAATAATTTTTTGCGCCGTGACGTTCCACTGGCCGGATAGTGTCCAATGATTTGGTGGCAAGTTTGCGGCGGCGTGATATTCTTTCAGGCTGTCAGGCTGGATTTCATCGCCATCATAACGCTCGCCGCGCGCGTGGCCCAGGTAGGTTTCCGGCGTTTGCTGCGCGGCAAAAACTTTTTCGTCTTGCGCCGCGACGCCGCTCGTCAGGCCGAGGAGATAGCGGATGTTGTTTTCCGTGACATCATAATCGCCTTCGCCAAAGTGTGTATAAACAACCTGGCCATTTTGGTTGATGAGATAATGCGCGGGCCAGTATTGGTTGTGGAATGCCGACCAAGTGTCGAGGTGGTTATCGAGCGCGACGGGATATTGAATGCCGTGCTGCCGGACCGCAGCGCGGACGTTATCGGCGTTTTTTTCGAATTCAAATTCGGGCGCGTGGATGCCGAGGATGACTAGGCCTTTGTCGCGGTATTTCGCGTCCCATTCGGTAATATGCGGCAGGGTGCGCACGCAATTGATGCAGGAATAAGTCCAGAAATCCACCAGCACGACTTTGCCGCGCAAAGACGCCATCGTTAGCGGTTTGGAATTGATCCAGTCCGTGATGCCAGCGATTTCCGGCACGGCGTAGGGCGCGGGCAGGGCGTTTTGCAAGCCTGTGATGGGCGCGTTGCTGGCGCTTTGTTGATTGTCAAATCGCGCGGCAATTTGCGGGCCGGAGGCCATCAGGGCGACGGATAAAATAATCAACCAGCCAAAAATTCTGCGCAGCAGTTCGGTATGGGTTGTGACCCATTTCGCGCGGGATAAAATTTTGCGTCCGGCCAGGGTGATGGCCAGCATCGGCACCGCCGCGCCGACGGCGAAAGCCAGCGTGACGAAAATACTTTGCGCGTCGGTTTGCTGGCGGATGACTTGCACCAATACCGCGGCGAGTACCGGCCCCGCACAAGGCGTCCAAACCAAACCGATCAGCGTGCCGATTAAAATGCCGCTGAAAAATCCACCTTCGTTGCCGGAGCCGACTTTGCCGCCCAGGTCGGCGAGGCCTTGCGTCGCGGTGGAGAAAATTTTGGATAGACGGTCGGATAACATGACCAGTCCTAAAGCCAGTAATAAAACCAGCGACGCGTTGCGGATGACGTCGGGTTCAATATGCAGCGCCGCGATAATCTGGCGCGAGATCAAAACAAAGGCGCTGAAGGCCGCGACAAATCCGGTGATAATCCCATAAGGCCGCCCCCGCCCGCCACTCGCGCCCGAGGCCAGCACCAGCGGCAGCACCGGCAGGATGCAGGGGGAAATAATGAGCGCGATGCCTTCAAGGAAGGCGAGGGCGATGTCGAGGCTATGCATGATGTCTCCTATGTCCCTTGTTATTCGCATTCAATGGAAGGAGGTTACAATTTTATTGCTTTCAGGGTGGGTTTTTTCTAGGATGGGGCCGATATATTTCGAGGCAAAATGAAATTTACGGCAGAAAAAATGGATTTCTCCGCTCTCCGCCAGGTGTTTAAAGACGTAGCGGCGGGCAAGGTGGACTTATTGAATAAATTGCTGGCTGCCGATATGGCGATGCCTGCTGCCTCGCGGATCAGTTACCGGGTGGGTAATCTGACGCTGATGGCCTGCGCCATTTCGGCGGGCAATTTGGAGGCCGTGGATATCCTGCTTGAAAACGGCTGGTTTGATCACAAAAAAACGCTGCCGTCATGTCACTGGCGGGATATCGCCTATTATATTAATGAACATGCCGGAGATGTTTCGCGCGCGGATGTGGCGCAAAAGCTGATTGACGTGGGTCTGACGCAGTGGCCTGAATATATTAATGAAATCCCGGGCTCCATTTCAAATATTTTTGATCCTTATAAAAGACCGCTGTTTAAGCTGAACTTTCAAGGCTGCGAAAATGCTTTAATTCATTTGATCGACAGGGTTTGCGAAACGCCTGAAAAATTTTTCTCCACGCCGGCTGAGGCCGGGCTTCAGGTATTTTGCAATCAAATGCTGGTTGTTTGCGCGGATGCCTCTCTGTGCCGTGCGACTGAACATCTGATGCCGCTTGCCACCCCTAATGCCGTCAACAGGTTAAAATCTTTTTTAATGCACAAGGCGGCATCGGATATTGTGGGCCTGTCCCCTGAACCCTTTAGCCGTTCCGTGCCGGAATTTACGACGTTGAATGAACTGCCGTATTTTCCAATTTTGAAATTGACCGGTTTGGATGCCGCGTTGGATCGGCAGATTGATGAGCGGAATATTCGCCTGATCGGCGCTGAGCAGGCCAGGGAAAACAGGTTAAGCGGTCCTTTTCCGCATTAAAACCCGCGCGATTTTAAAGCGGCGGTTATGTATTAATAATGCCGCATAAAATGCTTGACACCTTTGTGCAAATGACGCTACGCCAAAGCTGTTTTCAACCCAGAGGGAAACGACAGTGCCAGAGGTCCCCAGTTGCGGCCAACCGTGCGATTTGCGCGTGATTAACGTCCCAGGTTAAGGCCTTTCGGCTGCCCGCGGCGTTGATGCGCCCGGGAAATTTATTGAATTTCCATCATCGGTTTGTGTGCGCCGCGCGCGCCGCGAGGGTGTCTTTTGACGCTGCGAATCCTTCGTTATCAACGAATGGGAGGCCGTCATGACGCAAGCAGAGAAAAAGCAAACTGTGCTGGATAGCGCGCATGTCGGCGATATCAAAGGCGCGCTGGGCACCATTCGCATGCATGATACGGGCAGCCGCGATACCTGGCGGGCGCGTTTGCGCACGCTGCTCGCGGTGTTGGGACCGGGTTTGATTGTGATGGTCGGCGATAACGACGCGGGCGCGTTCAGCACCTATGCCGAGGTCGGTCAGAATTATGGTACGTCGCTGTTGTGGACGTTGTTGCTGCTTATTCCGGTATTATATGTGAACCAGGAAATGGCGCTGCGGTTGGGGTGCGTGACGGGCGTGGGGCACGGGCGGTTGATTTTGGACCGTTTCGGCAAATTTTGGGGCGCGTTCAGCGTGATCGATTTGTTTTTGCTGAACGCGCTGACGATTGTGACGGAGTTTATCGGGATTACTTTAGCGCTTGGGTATCTGGGGCTGCCGAAAGAACTTGGCGTGGTCGCGGCGGCGTTGTTGATTATGCTTTCGGCTTCGACGGGGTCGTTCCGGAAGTTTGAACGCATGGCTTTGATTTTATGCGTCGGTTCGCTGGTGCTGATCCCGATTTATTTTATCATCAATCCGCCGATCGGGCAGATCGTGCATGATACGCTGGTGCCGCAATTGCCGCACGGCGCGAAGTTGAATGAGGTGATTATGCTGATTATCGCCGTGGTGGGCACGACCGTCGCGCCGTGGCAGCTGTTTTTTCAGCAAAGTTATGTGATCGACAAACGCCTGACGCCGCGTTTTATTCCTTATGAACGCGTGGATTTGTGGATCGGCATCGGGATTGTCGTCGTGGGCGCGATCGCGATGATTGCTTTTACCGCGCACGCATTCGCTGGGCATCCGGAATTCGGAAATTTCGTCGACGCGGGCGCGGTGGCGGCGGGGCTGGAAAAATATTACGGCCGCTTGCCGGGTGTGTTGTTCGCGATTGCCTTGCTGGATGCCAGCATCATCGGCGCGATGGCGATTTCGCTTTCCACCGCTTATGCGATTGGCGATGTTTTGTCACTGAACCATTCGCTGCACCGCAAACCGAGTGAGGCGAAAGAGTTTTATTTCGTCTATTGCGGTTTGATTATTATCGCGGCGGCGCTGGTCGTTATTCCCGGCATGCCGCTGGGTTTGCTCACGAATGCGGTGCAGGCTTTGGCGGGCGTGCTGCTGCCTAGTGCGACGGTGTTTTTATTGTTGCTGTGCAATGACAAGGCAGTGCTTGGTCCTTGGGTGAATTCGCGCGGCGTGAATATTTTTACCGGAATTGTTTTGGCGGTGCTGGTGATTTTATCCGTTATTTTGACCGCCGCTGTGTTGTGGCCGGATATGAATGAACGGACGCTGATTACGATGATCGCGGTGTGCGGCGCGCTGGCGGTTGCGGGCGGCGTGGCGGCCTGGTTTATGCGCGCGCCGCGGGAGAAAGCGATTGAAGACGTTTCCATTCGCGATGAATGGCGCATGCCGCCGCTCTATGAATTGCCGCCGATGCAGATGACAAGCGCGACGAAACTGTGGATGGGCGTTTTGCGCGCCTATCTGGTCGTGGCGGGCGGAATGGTTTTATATCATATTGTGCGGCTGGCTTTTTCGCACGCGGGTTAGATTGTTTTCAATAGCGCGAGTAATTCATCCAACATTTCCGGCGTGTGGGAGATATTGAGCGAAATCCGCAAACGCGCGGTGTTTTCCGGCACGGTGGGCGGACGGATGGCGCGGATATCGTAGCCGGCGGTTTGTAGTTTTTGTGAAGCCTCTAATGCTTTCGCGTCCGTTCCCAGAACGAGAGGGTAGATGGGAGATGGGAGAGGGGAGATGTTATTGTTCTCCACTCTCCCATCTCCCATCTCCCTTCTAAAACTTTTGCATATTTGCAAAAGTTTTTCCCGCCGCCACGTTTCTTCATCCAGAATTTGCGCCGCCGTTTGCAGCGCCAGCGCCAGCACCGGCATCGGCGCGGTCGCAAAAATAAACGGCCGCGCGATGTTAATCAGATAATCAATGATATCCGCGCGCGCCGCGATGATCCCGCCTGCCGCGCCAAACGCCTTGCCGCCGGTATGGATAGTAATCAGGTGGGTGCGCGGGATGTTTTCGCACAGCCCTTTGCCGGTTGGGCCATAGATGCCGGTTGCGTGCGCCTCGTCAGCGATGAGGATGGCGTTGTGTTGAATGGCGAGGTCGTGCAGCGCAGTGATGTCGGCGAAGTCGCCGTCCATGCTGAACAAACTCTCTGTGAGAATGAAAATTTGTTCGGAATTTTTATTTTGTGCGATTAATCGTTGCAAATCTCCCAAATCATTATGCCTGAAATGGAAACTCTTCGCCGCACTCGCGCGGATGCCGTCGCGCATGGAGGCGTGGACATTCGCGTCATATAAAATGATGTCGCCGCGCTGGGGCAGTGAAGAAAGTAAGAGGTAGTTGGCTTGGTAGCCGGATGAGGTGAGGAGACATTTTAACTCCGTCACCCCGGCGGAGGCCGGGGCCAGCCAGCGTGCGAAAAATTCTTCGCACTGCGCGATCACATCGTGGTTGCCGCGCAGCAACCGCGCGGCGCCTGCGCCGACAGGGAGGCCGTTGTCCAACGCGCGCGCAAGGACTTCGCGCAGTCGCGGGTGCGACGCCATTTGCAGATAATCGTTACTCGCGAAATCTATTCCGGCGGGCGCGTTAAGCCGCCGCAGCCGATGCGCAGCCGCAAGCTCCGCCAGTTTTTGTGCCGCACGCGCCGCCAATGGCAGGTTCGGTGATGTCGGCTTTATAAGAAGGTCGGCCATGCAGCCCCAGTTTATCCAGCAATTTTTTGTCAAAGTCAAAATCGGGATTGGCGGTGGTGAGGAGTTTATCACCCGTGAAAATCGAATTCGCGCCTGCCAAAAATGCCATGGCTTGCGCGGATTCCGGGATGTCCATACGTCCTGCGGACAAACGCACCATGGCGCGCGGCATCAGGATGCGCGCGACGGCGATGGTGCGGATCCATTCCATCGGGTCGACTTTTTCTTGTTCGGCGAGCGGGGTGCCTGCGACGGGGACGAGCGCGTTGATCGGCACGCTTTCCGGTTGCGGATTCAAATTCGCGAGTTGCCAGAGCAGCGCGATGCGATCCTGGTGGCTTTCGCCCATGCCGATGATGCCGCCGCAGCAGACGGAAATACCCGCGTCGGAAATCGCTTGGAGCGTTTGCAAACGGTCATCGTAGGTGCGCGTTGAGATAATGTCGTCGTAATGTTCGCGTGAGGTATCGAGGTTATGGTTATAGGCATAAACTCCGGCGTCTTTCATCCGCGCGGCCTGATCGGGCGTGGCCATGCCGAGGGTGCAGCAAACCTCCATCCCCATCGCCTTGACGCCGCGCACCATGTCGAGGACGCGGTTGAAACCCTTGCCGTCCGGAATTTCTCGCCAGGCGGCGCCCATGCAGAAACGCGTAGAGCCGGCGGTTTTCGCTTTTTGTGCGGCTTGCAAAACCTGTTCGGTTTGCAGGAGTAATTCTTTGTTCAAGCCCGTATCATAACGCGCGGCTTGCGGACAATAAGCGCAATCTTCCGGGCAACCGCCGGTTTTGATGGAGAGAAGCGTGCAGAGCTGCACTTCACGCGGATCGTGGTTGGCGCGGTGCGCCTGCGCGGCTTCGAATACGAGGTCGAGCAGAGGCCGATGATAAAGCGTTGAAACTTCGGCAATGGAAACAGGTTTCATGTTTGCGGTTCTAGCTTTTTTCGGAAAAGCTTGCCAGAGAATTTTTTCAGGATTTCCCAAAGACACAAAGCCAATGCGTAAAAAATAATATTAACAACTGCGGCGACAGCGAAGGTTTGCAAGTAAAATCCCCAATCAATTTTTAAGCCGACAATGTCACTCCAAGGGAGGAGTACAAGAAATGATCCGGGATATCCGATCAAGGATAAGACTTCTAATCCATTAAATCCGCCGTAACAGCCGACCGCGGCGGTAAAAATTCCAAACAAGGCTAATAGACCTAGTTTTTTTCTAAACGACAAAGGTTGTGTCATTACGCTGCTATGCGAATATTCACGTCAAGATCCCGCGCGATTTCGGCGGCTAGTTCGGCGACTTCTTGATAGGCCAGCGATGATTTGCCCATTTCGATCACGCCGAGGCCGCGGTTCAGGCCTTCGGCGAATTTGATGCGGTTGCCGAGTTGGGTTTTCGCGATTTCCGCGCCGTATTCGGAGAGTTTGTCGTGCATCGCCTTGGCGAGTTTGGAGCGTTTGGCGACGCGGTTTAACACCAACTTCACCGGCACTTTTTCTTTCATCGCGATTTCGAGCGTGGGTTTGGTCGCCCAGATATCGACGGGGCTGGGCTGTACGGGGATTAGCACGAGGTCCGCCGCGCGGATTGAGATTTTCGCGTCGGTTTCGGTGTGAGGCGGGCTGTCGATGATGACGATGTCGTTTTCGCGCGCCAGGCGGTCGACTTCGGTCTGCATGCGCCAGCCGGTGACGGGGGAGTGCAACAACAGGTTTTTGTTACGCAGATTTTGCGAGCGCATCGTGAACCATTGCGTCAATGACGCTTGCGGATCGATGTCAATCGTCGCGACTTTTTTGCCCGCGGCGAGAAAAGCCGTTGCCAATTGGATCACCAAAGTCGTCTTGCCCGCGCCGCCTTTTTGCTGGGCGATGGTGATGATTTTGCCTTTTGCCATGATCCGCTCCGTAAGTTTGTATTATTGGCAATATATTAGAAAAAGCGCGCAATTCACGCAAGCGGTAATCGCCGCCGCCAGAATTTTTACAGGCCGGAAGGGGAACCCGGCCCCGGGAGTTCGGGGGCTTTGCTGCCTGATAAACCCTGGATTCCTGGGGTACTGGGCCGGAGCGCCCGGGCGGCGATGCCTTTTGCGGTCATGGGGACGTTGCCGGTATCTTGCGCCACGATCAATCTGCCATCCGGGCCCATTTGGGCTTGCAACTCGCCTGCCGCAATCTGGTGCGCCGTGTATTCGATCGCTTTGCCGACGTCGACGGAAGGGTCCAGCACCTTTTGATACAAAGCCCAGAAATAAGGCGCCGTTTTTTTATCCTCGGGCAATTTATTGAATTGGATTAACAGGCGCAGTCCCAGAAAATTACCTTCAAACAGTTGATCCGTGGATTTAATTTGATGGTTCATGCCCCGGCCTGTCAGGTCTTTTTTCAATTTTTTTGCGAAGAGAGTCCGGGAAAGAATAGCGGAGGTTTTTATTTCATTCTGATCTTGCAATCTGGATAAGGCGGTTTCCGCCTCGGCGGCCAGCATGGTTTTCGCATTGCCGGATTGCATGCTTTGCCCGGTTTCGTCAAAAATCGCTCTGGCGTTGTGATGCTGCATGCTCAGCAGCGCTTCAAAAATTTCCTGCGCGCGCAGGCCGGATGCGGCGGGGAGTTTCGTGAAATGCTCCGCCAGACTTTCAAAGGCGACAAATTCCGGCAAGGCGGCGGGGTCGGCGGGTTTTATCCAGAAGTAAACTTTGTTTTGTTGATTGGCCGCGGTGATTGCGGTCATTTTGGGCTCGAAATAGGCCGCGAGTTTTTGCACCAGATCCAAAAAACCTTCGGCGGTTTTGGAATCTTCGAATGTAACGTAGGCGGTGGTGAGTGATTGCAAAAACCGCGTCGCGACGGGCTGGGGCAGATCGCGAACCATCGCGTTTAATTGCACCGCGTCCGGCGCGGCATCCACGGTTGCAAGGCGGTCGATAATATCCTGGTGCATTAAATATCCTTATCGCTTTATCCGCGATACGGCGCTGGAATTCAAGCGGATTTTACCGGCTTTCGCGCTGCCAGGCATAAGCCAGCGCGCAAAAAACAACCAGAAGCAGCGCAATTTTGGGTAAAAGCGGGGTGAGGGTGATGCCTGTGATAGTCGCCGCTCGGCTTTCGCGCAGCGCCAGCCACTCTGCACCGCCGCTTTGCTCGCCGGTGACGAAACGCACATCCGGCGCGGGCGTTTGCGCGAGCCATAAAATCTGGCCGCCTGTTGCTGTCGCTAATAAAGACAAGTGTTCCGCGGTCGCGGCGGTATGTTGCCATTCCGGCGCTGTTAAGTTGCCGAAAGGAAAAAAGGTTTCGCTGCTGCCGTCGCTGATGCGGTAAATGCCGATTTTATCCGGCGTGAAATGCGCAACTTTTAAAGCCGCGCTTTCGGGGATCAGGGGGGCTTCAAACACGCTGCGATCGGGCCGCGTGATTTTCAAGGACAGAACGCTGTCGTCGCCGCTGTATTCGATGCGCACGTCGTCGCCCTGTTGTACTGCATTGATATTGCGCGTGGCGAGTTCGGGTTCTTGCAGCAGCCATAACAATGTGCGGCGCAGCAGGGCTTCACCGATGGCGGCGTCAAATAAATCACTTTGCGTCAATGCGGCGATGCGGCCTTGCCCCGCATTGCTAATCGCCAGCAAGGCGTGATGACCGCCGTCGGTCAGCAAAACATTCGCATCGTTATTGGGATTGGGGGCCGCATTGGAATGGGCGGTCAGGCCGGAAATTTCATCCGTCATATCCGCCGTGATGGGATGTATCTGACCGGCTGGCGTGAGAGTGACGGCGCTATCCGCCGCCGCGCCGTCATTCCAGGTGATGGGCAAGACGTTTTGCAGCGCGGGGATGACGGGTTGCTGGGGCGGTGAGTTTTGCAAAAATAACACATGCCCTCCGCCGCGAATATAATCCGCCAGGCTGTTTTGCCATTTCGTATTTGCCTGCGCGAAAGGCTGATTGAAAATGACGATATCATTGCCGGTAAAATGGTCGTTATCCGCGGGCGCGTTTTGCAATTTGATTTGCGGGTCGGCCGTGAGTCTTCGCAGCCACGCGGGCGGGTTGGAGGCAGTGCTTTGCCATAAAACATGAACATCGCCCGCGATGCCGTTGATATTGATCAGCGCGGTTTGCGTGGCCGGGAAAATCGCGTCATCGAATTTTGGTAATTGCAATACCAACTGGTTCGGCCCGGTATGGCGGATAGGAAAATCAATCGTCAACCATTCGTCATCGGCGGCGGTGCGCGTGGATTTTTCTTTACCGTCGGTGATCGTCAAAATTGCGCGATCACTATTCGAATCCGCCGCGCGCCAGTGCGGCCTCACGCGCAGTTGGACGGTTTCGCCGACCAGGGCATAGGGCGGTGCGGGCGCGATTTCCAGCCAGGCATTTTGCTCATCCGGCGCGCCGACGAGCAAAACGTGAAGTGGCGGACCATTTGCAGGCCATGCGCCGGGCGGCGGCGCGTCTGTAACTTCGCCATCGGTTAATAAAAATACGGCGGCGATTTGCGCCGGATCATATTTTTTTAGGATGGCGGAAAGGCGGGTAAAAATTTTTTGTCGCGCTATCGCCATCGCCGCCGATGTCATAGCGTTCGACTTGCAGATTTTCATTCGCGCGCAATTTGGCTTGCAGGTTTTTCAGCGCGGCATGAAACTGTTCAGGGCGGCGGCTGATTTGCATCGACGGACTTTGATCCACGATAATCAGCGCGACCGGATCGAGCGGTGATAAAAGATTGTGTGAAATATACGGCGTGATGAAGAGCAGCGCGAGCGCGGCCAGGGCGATGATGCGGCTGAATAACAAGCCGCGCAATTTCCACGCCAGTAGCGCCAGCACCGTCAGCGCCAGCGCGATGATGCCGAACCACCATTGTGGCGGCAGCGCGGCGAAATCGAAGATCAGGCGGAAATCGCTCATCTCTCGCTCCGCATCAAGCCGGCGAAACGCGTGACGATCAGCGCCTGATCCGCCAGCCACAGCAAGACTGCAAGAATAAAACAATAAGGCGCCAGCGCGGTTTGCGCGTTGAAATTATTCAAATCCGCGATTTCGATACTATCAGGCAGGTTATTTTCGTTCAGAACCATGAGCTGGTCGGATTGGATGGCGGGCGCGTCCGGCGCGGCGGCGCGTGGACGCTCAATAATCTTATGCAATATGTCCGGAAACGCGCCGCTGAAAATCCAGTTGCCGCCCGCGGGCGTGGGCGGCGTTGTGATCAAGATGCTTTCACCCTGGCCGGCGGTGCGCGACAAAATCATCGGCGTTTGATCGTCATAACTTGCCCAGACTTTTGCATTATCCAAATCATCTGTATCAATCAGCCAATGCTGATAAAATTTCGGCGCGGCGGATGGGCGTAAATTATGCAGCGGACTATCCGCTGGAAAAACCGTCAGGCCAATGGCTTCATTGGATAAAAAGTTATCGGACGAATGATATAAAATCTGCGCCGGGCGCGCTGGCATGAACTCATCACCATGCGCAGGCGGCGTTTTATCGGCAAAGCGAATAAGTTTCCCGCCGCGTTCCAGCCATTGACGGATATTGTTCATTTGGTCCGGCGGCAATTCCGGATCGGCGGTGATAATCACCGGCAAATTCTGGCCCAGCAATGCGGCCCAATCGTCCGTGACCAATTGCGTTTGACCCGTCAGCGCGGCCGCGACATAGCGGTTCGGATCAATAAATGAGTGGTCGCCGACGCGCATAACCAAACCGATCCGCGCGGGCATCACGGGCGCTTGCCACGGCGCGCGCGCCAGACGGCCCATGTCTGGAATTTCCAGGCTGGCGACTTCGTCCGTCGCTTCGGGCGGAATGGGAATGGGCAGGGTTTGCTGGCCGCCGCCATCAGGAATTTTCAGCGCGTCAAGGTTCACGATGCCGCCGGTCTGATTGCGCGTGATGATTTTATAATCCGCCGCGCCGGTGACGGTGAAACGTTTCACGCGCGCGATAATTTTGCCATTTTGATTTTCCGCTGATAACATCACCGGCAAATGGTTTTCCGGCGGCAGGGCGACGGTGACCTGGTCATAGGCAGATAATTCTTGCAGCATGCGCGACAGGTCATCCGCATTATTCATCAAACCTGACGAAATCACATTCACATTCGCGATGGGCGCGAGATCCAGCGCGCGCATGGCTTCCAGGACGCGTGGCCAATCAGCGGCTTGGTCTTGGAGTTTCAGGTGACGCAAAATCGCGCGTGCGGCAGGGGTTGAAATCACGCCCTGGCTGATCACAGCATTCACGCCGGCCGGACAGGCGGCGATGACGACAATGTTTTGTTCGGGCGGCAGGTTGTCGAGAATGCCGAGCGCCTTGGCGCGCATTGCGGAAAAATTCGGCGCGGCGGCCCAGCAGTTATCGATTAAAATGATGATGGGTTGATCGGGCGGCGGCGCGTCTATTTCACCTGTCCGCCAAACTGGTTCGGCAAAACCGGCGGTGAGGCAAAGCAAAATCACGCTGCGCAAAATCAGCAGCCAGAACGGCGTATAACTCGTTTGCGCGCGCAACGGCGGCAGATTGCGCAGCAGCCGCAACGATGGAAACCTGCGGCGAATGGCTTCAGGCGGGATGAGGCGGAGGAGCCACCAGAGCAACGGCAGCGCCAAAACCGCCCACAAATAATGCGGCGCAAGGAGGGTGATCTGACCGGGCAAAAAATCAGTCATGGAAAAAATGATTTGTCGCCGTCACGGCTGTGTTCCTGGGATGGACATGGGTTCAGGCCTGAAATATTGTCGGTATTCGTTTTGATATTCCTGATATGTCATCTGACGTCCGCCCACTCGTGAAATCCACGCGGCGTTGGGCGCTAAGGGACTTTCCAGATCCAAATCCAGCAATCCCGCGCCGCGCACAAGGTGGAATTCCTCATGAGTAGCCTCCATCCCCGGTGCGGGCAAAAACCGTCCAAATGGCGGCAGACAAATCGCAGGCACGCCCGCGATATCCAATTCCTCCGGCCAATGTTGATGGGCATATAAAATGGTTTTAATTTTCGCGGCGTGCGGCCGGATGATTGCGGCGAAATCCTCCGACCAGGTTTGGCCCGCGGGCGGGTGGTGCATAATGATATAAGCAATGCGTGACGTTTGTAATGTTTGCGCCAGCCATTGCAATTGTTGCGGTGTTACGTCGGCATTCGCACGCACGCGTCCCGTCACGGCGGGCGGCGTTTGTAGGCAGATAAGGTTGTAATCGCCGAGCGCGAGCACAAAATCACCCTTATCGGAGAAACCCACGTCCGGATGCATTTTTTGGTTGTGATGCCGAATGATTTTAAGCGCATCATGATTGCCGCAGATAGTATAGGATTTACCCCAGGCCGATAATTGCGCGAATAAGCGTTCATATTCCGGCGTTTCAGGATCTTGATATCGCGTGACACCCTCATGAACATAATCACCGCAGCCAAGGATAATGTCGGGCGCCGCAGCGGCGACGATATCGCCAAAACTTTCCAGCGCCTGCCAATCATTGGCGTCGCGGATATGCGTGTCGGCCAGCAGCAAAATTTTCATCAGGTTTTGATACCATCAATTGCTAGGGGTGCCTAGCATTTGCAGCAATTGGCTCAACTGCACGCGCGGTGCCTGGTCGGTGGTGAGGCTGAGCCAGAACCAGCCGTGGCGGCGGCAATGCTGCTCCATCGCAGTTTGTTCGCGCGCCATACGCTCAAGATAAATCGGACGCACGATGTCCGCACTGGGGATGACGGCGGTATCATCGTTTTCCGCGCTTTCCAAACGGACGCGGCCGTAGAATGGAAATTCGTGTTCAACAGGATCAAGCATTTGCACGCAGGCGCCGCTCAAACCCATGACACTCGCGCGCGTGATGAAATCATGCCACGCGGCGGCGCCCTGGCGGAAATCGCTGGCGAGGAGTAGGAAGCTGTGCGGTTTTAATGTGGGCAGCGGCGGTATGGCGTTGTCATGCGCCGTGCAAATTTCGTGCGCGAGTTCGGTAAGATTATTTTTGCGTGTGCTGCCATTGCTATTTACGGGCGCGCTTGACGCGCGCAGGCTTGCGACTTTGCTCTCGCCTTGCATCAGTAATTGCGCGGCGGCGAGGAGCAGGCGCTGCGCCGCATAGGCCTTGGTCGGCAGACCGGGGCGCGAATTGAATTGCATCGCGGGCGAGGTATCGCAATCGAGATAAACCAGATGCGGCAACAGGCGTTCATGTTCGCGGATAAAAATGTCGTCGCCGCGCGCGGATTGGCGCCAATCGATCTGCCGTGTGTCGTCGCCGAAACCATATTCACGGTACTGGAAAAAATCTTCGCCCGCGCCGCTGCGGTTCGCCGTGCGCGCGCCGGTGCCGAACAAGCTTTTCGGCGCGTGATGCGGGAGGATCAGGGGCCGGAACCCCTGGGCCGCTGCGCTGGCTTCGGCGATGAGTTTCATAAGTGCATGATAATCAATATGAAATCGGACGCCATGCGATTTTTCTTGAAAATTCGATATTTTTAAGGTAAGATATCGGTAACTGGAGTTGTCCGCATGGAGAACGAAGAGAGTATTTTTAACCAATTAATCAGTATACATTCTACCCTTTGGCGAGAACCGGCTGCCAAGTTTGTGCGGGCTTTGGCGACAGATGCCGATCCCGATAAAATAGAGGGCATTCGCCCCCTTTCACCAGATGAACGATTAAAAGCCGCCGTTATTGAAGATATTTTGATCGGCTTTGAAATCGGCGGCGCTGTAAGCATGCAGGAAAGATTTGAATTTATGCGCGATAATGTCATCAGCCGGATGACTCCGGGGCAAATGGATTTGGTGCTTTCTTGTGATCCAAAAGAGTTTGAAAATTATGCCGGCGCATTTCAAGCACTGTTTTTAGACCCTTATATTAAGGCTGCTCCGAGCAATGAAGATTTAAAATTTGCGGCCATGTTCAGCGGTGGCGAAAGCCGCGAACAAGTTCGGGTTTTAGCCCACGGTTTCCACCTTTAAGTTTAGGCTAATAAATTTTCCAAGATGGATTGCAAAACACTCTGCACACTATGCCCATCCGCGCGGGCGTTGTAGGTGAGTTGCATGCGGTGTTCGAGCACCGGGATCGCCAGGGCGCGGATGTCGTCTAGGGAGGGTGACAGGCGGCCTTCGAGCATCGCCTTGGCGCGCGCGCATTTCAGTAACGCCAGCGCGCCGCGCGGGCCGGGGCCCCAGTGAATGAGTTTGGCAAATTGTGCCGGACCATTTGAAATGTCGGTTTCTTCAGTCGGACGCGCGCACCGAACCAATTCCAAAATCGCATCCAGGACTTGCTGGCCGACGGGCAAGAGCGCGGCGAGTTTTTGCGCGCGTTCCAATGTGTCAGGATCCATTACCGGCGCGGGTAAAGCGCGTTCCACCCCCGACGCGGCCAACAACATCTGGCGTTCAGCCTCGCGCGCGGGATAGGGGATGTCGATTTGCATTAAAAAACGATCAAGCTGCGCTTCGGGCAGGGGATAGGTGCCTTCGTATTCCAGCGGGTTTTGCGTGGCGAAAACATGGAACGGGCGCGGCAGATTGTAATTGCGCCCGGCGACGGTGACGCGCATTTCCTGCATGGCTTGGAGCAGCGCGGCCTGCGTGCGCGGGGAGGCGCGGTTGATTTCATCCATCAGTAACATCTGGCAAAAAACCGGGCCGCGGATGAAGCGGAAATTGCGCGTGCCGTCCGGCGCGGTGTCGAGCACTTCGCTGCCCAAAATATCGGCGGGCATCAGGTCCGGCGTGGCCTGCACGCGTTTTTGTTCCAGGCCGACGGCGGCGGCAATGGTTTCAACCAGCGTGGTTTTCGCCACGCCCGGCACGCCGACCAAAATCGCGTGACCGTTGGCGAGGAGGGTGATGAGGCATTGCTCCACCACCGCGCGTTGGCCAAAGATAATGCGGTGGATGGCGTCGCGCGCGGCGGCGAGGGCGGTTTGTGCCTGTTCAATATCGGCGATGGTTTGCCGCGCCAATTCCTGTTGTTCAGGTTTCAGTTGATCCAATATCGTCGCAGCGGCCTCGGCCGCGCGTTTGCCCCATTTGAACATGTCTTCTCCGTGGGGTGTAGGATAATGATTGACAGGCGCGCGGGCAAGCGGAACACTCGCGCCTATGGAAAAAATTTCCGCTGGGTTTTTGCAGGATGAAGGCGCGAGTGCGCTGCTTGACGGTGCGCGAGGCGTCATCGCGGCCTTGCACGCGGTGGGCGAAGATGTGCGCTTTATCGGCGGCTGCGTGCGGGATGCGGTGCTGGGCTTGAATTCCGCCGATATCGATCTGGCGACCACGGCTCTGCCGGAAAAAGTGATGCAGGTTTTGCCAGTGACGGGTTTTACGGTGCGCGATGTCGGCGCGGCGCATGGCGTGGTGCTGGCCTGGCGTGACGGGCATAAATATGAAGTCGCGACGCTGCGCGAGGATGTTGTGACGGATGGGCGCCATGCGGTGGTGGCCTTCACGCGCGATTGGGAATTGGATGCGCGGCGGCGGGATTTTACGATTAATGCACTATCGGCGGATGCGGATGGGAAGGTTTATGATTATGTTGGCGGGCTGCCGGATCTGCGCGCGCGGCGCGTGCGGTTTATCGGCGAGGCCGCCACGCGCGTGCGCGAGGATTATTTGCGGATTTTGCGGTTTTACCGGTTTCATGCGCGGTTTGGGGATGTGTGGGATACAGATTCCCGCGCAGCGTGCCGTGACGGGTGTGCCGGTTTGCTAAAAATATCGCGCGAACGCGTAACGGAGGAGTTACAGAAATTATTATCCTTGGAAAATCCCCAAGAAAAAATATTGCCCGCCTATGCGGCGATGGATGAAGATCAAGTTTTTGCAGAAGTCGTTCCGCAATTAAATGATATTATCGCACTGAAAAAATTACTGGCGCGTGAGAAAATATACGGTCACCAGAACTGGCTGTTGCATCTGGCTGCATGGGGCGGGCTGGCGCGACACTTTGATGAAGCGTTTCTCGATCAATTTGTATTTACGCGCACGGGACGTGCGGATGTGAAAATGTTTGCGACACTGGATTATCAGAAATTAAACCATGCCTTGTATCATCACGGCGCCGCCGCCGTTCGTGCGGCGGTGATGTTGCGCGCAGATGATGCGGAGTTGCCGCAACTGATGGCGCAAATTGAAAACTTCACGCCGCGTGAATTTCCTCTGCAAGCGGAGGATTTATTGCAAATGGGCGTTGAGCCCGGTCCGCGCCTGGGCGAGATTTTGCGGGAGGTGGAGGATTGGTGGTTAAAAGGTGAGCGCATCGCGGATAAAGCGGCGTGTTTGAAAAAAGCACAGGAAATGATTTCATCATAATGATATGTCACCCCGGGCTTGTCCCGGGGTCTGCCGTGAAGCAATCACAGTGCTTGAGAATATGTGCTAGCGGAAACACAGACCCCGGGACAAGCCCGGGGTGACAGGCAGTTTAGGCGGCAATGTTTGCCATTGTCTCTACTGCATAATTCCGCTCATCCGCGAACAGCGCGTGCAGCAATTGGTTGTTGAGGGTATGACCCGCGCGGTGGCCTTGGTAACGGCCGAGGATGGGGGCACCCGCGAGGTAAAGATCGCCGATGGCATCCAAAACTTTATGCCGCACGAATTCGTCGTCGAAACGCAAACCGCCGTCGTTGAGGATTTCATCGCCGTCAACGACAATCGCATTGTCGAGGGAACCTCCGCGCGCCAAACCGGCAGCGCGTAATTTATCCACATCGCTGCGCAAACCGAACGTCCGCGCAGCCGCGATATCATGGCGGAAATTGCCGTTGATCAGGCGAACTTCAAACCGCTGCGTGCCGATCGCGGTGCCGGGATAATCGATTTGGAATTCGAATTCACTGGCGGGTGCGGGCGCGATGCTGGCCCAGGCGTTGCCGTTTTGCGCTTTTACTTCACGCAGTACGCGCAATACTTTTCTTTGTGCTTTTTGTTCGACCACGCCCACCGCATCGATAGCGGTGATAAAGGGTTCCGCGCTGCCGTCCAGAATAGGCACTTCAGGACCGTTGACGGAGATCAAGGCGTTATCGATGCCGAGGCCGCGCAGAGCCGCCATGACATGTTCAACGGTGGAAATTTCCGCGCCGTCTGATTTTAAAACGGTGCAAAATTGTGTCGCGCTGACTGCGCGGAAATCGGCAGGGATTTTTTTGTTCAAATCGCTGCGCACAAAAACGATACCGTGATCGATGGCGGCGGGCGCGATAACAATCTCCACCGCCGCGGCGGAATGCACGCCGATGCCGGACAGGCGCACTTCGCCGCCCAGCGTGTGTTGCTGGCGGTACAGGGTATATTTCGGCGGCGGTGCGGCGTCGAAGGGCATCAGGGGAATTTACCCGTCCTTGCCCGCATCGCCCAATCAAGCTATGTTTCGATGTGTTACAGGGGTAACTTGTTGAAAATGCGCGTTAATTTAGATTTGTTGGTTTTGGGTGGCGGGATCGCCGGCCTGTGGATCGCCGCCGCGGCGCAGCGGGCGGGTTATCGAGTCGCATTATTAGAATCCCGCGCGCTGGGCGCTGGGCAGACCTTGCAATCTCAGGGGATTATTCACGCGGGATTGAAATACGCTCTCCTGGGGCAGGTGAATGAAACGGCGCAGTTGATTTCCGCGGTCGCGAAAGATTGGGAAACGGCGATGGCGGGCCGGGGTGATGTTGATCTGCGCGGCGCGCGCGTGGCGGCGGAGGCGCAGTATATGCTGGTGCCGGGCGGGTTGATTGCTACGCTGGCGGGCGCGATCGGCCATGCGGCGCTGGGTGAGACCATTCAGAATTTAAAAGAACCCGATTGGCCTGCGGGGCTGGCGGAGTTGGGTTTTAAAGGCAATGTGATTGCGATGCATGAACCGGGTGTGGAAATTGCCTCGGTGTTGCGCGCGCTGCTCGGACAGTTACAGGATGTTTGTTATCATTATGATCCATCGGCGGCGCAGGTTAAAATCGGCACGGACGGCGGCGTGGCGAGCATTTGCATCGGCGATGTGGAATTAGCGCCCGCGCGTGTCGTCGCGGCGGCGGCTTATGGCAATGAATGGCTGGCGGAGAAATTGGGGATCAAGGCCGCGTCGCAGCACCGCCCTCTGAAACAGGTTTTGTTAAAAGGCGATTTGCCGCATGCCTATTGGCATGGCGTGGGCGGGTCGTTCCGTCCGGCTTTTACGATTTCAACGCACAAAACGTCTGGCGGTGAAACCGTTTGGTACATGGGCGGCGCGGTGGCGGAGAATGTGGAGATGCCGGATGCGCAGCAATTCCGCGAAACGGCGGCGGCGCTGAAAAAATATCTGCCGAAATTGGATTTGCAAAATATGTCGTGGGCCGCGTTGCCCGTAATGCGCGTCGAAGGTTATGATCCGCGCGGCTGGCTGCCGGACCGGCCATCGTATCAACAGCAGGGGAACGTCACACTGGGGTGGGTGAATAAATTGACGCTCGCGCCCTTGATGGCGAAGGAGGTTTTGGAGAAATTGCCGGTACCATCAAATGAATCTATCACGCCGTTACCTTTGCCGCCTGCGCAGATTGCGGATAACCCATGGGATCATGTGGCATGGCAATCAATTTGAAATCGCATTATCGCACGCTGGGCAAAACGGGGATTAATGTTTCACCGCTCGGCCTCGGCACGGTGAAATTCG